>Ga0102919_1000163_pt1 | contig 15964 bp, 15 predicted proteins | sample Colrivmet1563A02_FD_78203 | JGI IMG/M metagenome (GOLD analysis project Ga0102919, IMG submission 78203) | Estuarine microbial communities from the Columbia River estuary - metaG 1563A-02 | ecosystem: Environmental > Aquatic > Marine > Intertidal zone > Estuary | place: USA: Columbia River... | reverse complement strand
GATACAGCAAGTTGGGTTATTTATCGCTACGATACCAAAGGTGGAACCATTCAAGATTCAGTGAGCTCTGAGGTCACCATAGCTGGAGACAACGAACAAATTATTCCGGAATGGGGAATCTCGGTGCAGATTCATCAGGAAAACTATTATTTCCCATCAGGTTCGGGTAACATCACGGCAAAAACTACGGATATGATTGAGTCTTCCATGACCTATGGAGATTCCTCTAAACGTTGGTTAATGGGTGTTCCAGATAACGATGCCTATTTCCCAACCAACTGGATTCGTTCGGGGGATTATTCGCCGGAGTGCGACGAAACAGACCCTGCATTTGAGGGCTTACCTAATGGTCCTACCTATTTAAATCCATGTAATTATCCAGATGAAGCTGGAGTAGATCCTGACCAAAACTATGAAAGTATTTTGGAAGGAACGATTGCTCCGCATCGATTAACCGGTTATCAGGCGGATTATATGCCCTTAGCATATTGCGGTACCTTTAATGGGTCATCTCGTCAAAATGCATCGATTTCCTTCTTGCCAAGTGTGAACATCGTTATTACTAGCGACAAGAGCAAATGGACCCGTTGTCCAGTGGTAGAGCTTGGTCGTACAGCTGGATTGAACGTTGGCGGAGCAATTCCTGGCGCATTAAGAAAAAGTCCGAGTGTGGATAAGAACGGGAATGCTGACGGTACAGGTACCGGAATGGGTTGGTTCCCAGGCTATGCGGTAGATTTAGAATCCGGTGCTCGCTTATACATGGCCTTTGGAGAGAATTCCTTCCTTGGCGGTGAAAACGGAGCCGACATGGTGTGGAATCCAACTTCGAATTTTGTTAGTAATGTTGGAACCCCATTAATGGGTGGAATGCATCCTATTTATGTGTTTAGTTACAACCAGAAGTCAATCAACGGGTACAACTCCAGTTTTGATTTCCCAGCATATACGCCGGGTGTATCGGATGTAAATGCAACCAATGAAGCGTATCAGAAGTACCTACAGGTGGAATTAAACAATACGCAAGCGAAACGTGATTTATACGGCAGTTTAACTTGGATTTCTTACCCAATCTTGGCGCCAGGACAATCGTTATTGTCAACTGATGTAACAATCCGTTTACGCATTAACAAAGAATACAAGAATTTCACAGCAACCGGCGCTAACGGCGGTAAGCCAATGTACGGGTGGTCGATGGATGAAATTGCAACCGAAGTTGGTTCGCATGATGCGTTGAAAGATGCCTTGAAAATGATTAATGTGGTACCGAATCCGTATTATGCATACTCGGATTATGAGCGTACGCGAATCGAGACTAAGGTTAAAATCACGAATCTTCCAGAAAAATGTACGGTTAAGATTTATTCAGTGAATGGTAAATTGATTCGTACTTTCAAAAAGGATAGTCCGGTAACTTCATTGGATTGGGATTTGACGAATAACAAAGCGATTCCGGTTGCTGGTGGTGTTTATCTCATCCACGTGGAAGTTCCGGAAATTGGAGAAGTGGTATTGAAGTTCTTTGGGGGTATGAGAACACCTGATTATCAAGGAATCTAATCATTAATAATAGATAGCATGAAATCGATTAGTAAGTATAGTTTAATTTTTGCAGTAGCGTGTTCTTTGTCAGCATTTGCTGGTAATGAAGATCGAGTTGGATCTGCGGGTGCTTCCCATTTATTGGTTAATCCTTGGGCTCGTGGTTCGGCGATTGGTGACGCGGGAGTAGCTACTATTAATGGCCTTGAAGCTCAGTATAATAACATTGCAGGTTTAGCATTTTTGGATAAGACTCAAATCAAATTCAATTATTCGAATTGGATGGGTAACGCAGGGATTAGTCTTAATTCAGCCGGTATTGCTCAACGCGTTGGTGAATCCAATGTCATTGCGGTAAGTATTCAATCCATGAATTACGGCGACGTTCCAATTACTACGGTAGCAAATCCGGAAGGCAATATCGGATATTTCTCTCCAAGAGCAAATATCTTTAATGTAGGGTTTGCGAAGAAGTTTTCTTCATCTATTTATGGAGGGATCAACTTTAAAGTGGTGACGGAAAGTATTTATAACCTAAAGTCAAACGGTATTGCACTTGATGCCGGGATTCGGTATGTAACGGGCGAGCAGAATCAAATCAAATTTGGTATCGCATTAAAGAACGTAGGTCCAGTAATGAAGTTTAAAGGAGATGGGTTAGCGAATCAAGTGGAGTACGTTTCAAGCGGGTTTATTGCTTCGTTGGAGCAGCGTTCTGCTACGTATGAATTGCCTTCTTTGTTATCTATAGGTGGGTCTTATGATTTCATTTTTACTGATGCAAGTAAATTAAATGTAGCCCTTGCGTTTCAAGCGAATTCATTTTCTAAAGATCAATATAGAATTGGATTAGACTATGGAATGTCAACGGAGAAAGTTGCATTCAATGTTCGAGGAGGATTTGTGTATGAGAAAGGAATCTTCGACGCTGAGAACCGTTCAAATGCCCTTACAGGTCCTACTGCTGGTTTTTCTGTAGATGCACTTGTAGGTAAGAACAAAAGTGCATTAGGTGTAGAGTATTGCTCTCGGTTTGCAGGAGTTTTTGGCATCATTCACACCCTCGGGGTAACGATTAGTTTAAAATAAGAATTTATATTATTTTTGTTGAACAAGAGGGCTTCGGCTCTCTTGTTTGCGTTTAATCCCTTTTACGATGTCACAAATTAATTACTATTCGGCCGAAGGCCTTCAAAAGTTAAAAGATGAATTACATGACCTGACTCATGTTCAACGTCCATCTATTTCTAATCAAATCGCTGAAGCACGTGATAAAGGTGATTTGTCAGAGAATGCAGAATATGATGCCGCCAAAGAGGCGCAAGGTATCCTTGAAATGCGGATTTCCAAATTGGAGGCTGTTATTGCTAATGCGCGCTTAATTGATGATGCTAATATTGATAAATCGCGCGCTTTTATCCTTTCCACCGTTAAGATTCGAAACATTGCCAACAAAATGGAAATCGAGTACACACTTGTTGCAGAAAGTGAAGCTGATATTAAGCTTAGAAAAATTTCTGTTGATTCACCAATTGGTAAAGGAATATTGGGTAAAAAGGTTGGGGAAATAGCGGATATACAAACTCCTGGTGGATTGATCCAATTTGAAATCCTCTCAATAACACGGTAATGGCCAGCATCTTTTCGCGGATTGTTAACGGTGAACTTCCCGCATACATTCTTGCAGCGGATGAATTACATATGGCAATTTTGGATATCAATCCCTTAGTGCAAGGGCATGTGTTGGTTTTTCCAAAACAGGAGGTAGATTACTTATTTGATTTAGATCATGATTCCTATCATGCACTCATGGATTTTACAAAAAGTGTAGCCATTCGATTGAAAGAACTTGTACCATGTATACGAATAGGCGTTACTGTAATCGGATTGGAAGTACCGCATGTGCACGTTCATTTAATCCCATTAAATTCATTAAATGACATGAATTTTTCACGTGCCAAAACTCAGCTTGATGAAGAATTGGCAAGGAAATTGGTCGCATCCTTTCAGTTAATTTAGTATGTTAAAATTCAAAAGTTTATTTTGGTTTTGTCTCGGGTGTACCTTCTTGGCTTCTGCATCTGATACCACGCGTGTTTTATTTATCGGTAATTCATTTACTGGTAATAATGATATGCCAGGAATTTTTCAGAAAATATGCAGAGCTAAAAAAAAGATCGTACATGTTGAAAAATGTTGGAAGGGGGGTGCTTCATTGAAGGATCAAACCGCCCGTCCAGAGTTGTTTGCCGCCATCAAAAAAGGAAAATGGGATGTTGTCGTGGTTCAAGGATGGTCCAAGGAATTTGTTCAAGATAAAGCGTATATAGATACGGCAACGCTGCCCTATGCAACCAAGATTTTAGATACGATAAAAGCACATAATCCCTGTGCGCAAATTCTTTTCTATGAAACGTGGGGCTACCGAGATGGCTGTGAAAAAGATTCTGTTAAATTATCGTTTGAGGAAATGAGTGATACAATCTTTAAGGGATATGCGTATATGAATTCCTTGTTTAATCATCCGGTAGTACCAGTTGGTAGAACATGGTTATCCTTTCGTCAAAAACACCCACATATTAATTTGTACGACACCGATTTATACCATCCAAGTAAATCAGGATCCTATTTGGCTGCATCTACCTTTTTTACAAGTATTTTTCATGAATCTCCCGTCGGAGCTATAACTAAAACAATAGATTATTCAGAAGCAAAGCTCATCCAGCAACATTGTGAACAAACGGTTTTACCAACACTAGAATCGAATGGATTTACTACAGATTATTATTTGGTTTCAGCGACTACAGATGACAACGGGCGCTATCGCTTAAAAGCTGAGGCACACTACAACGAGGAAGCAAAAATTACGTGGTATATCGCGAAAGACAAAGTATTCAAAGGTGCCAATTTAGAATATTTTTATGCTGCTCCAGGTACGTATAACGTTCGCTTAAAAGTAGAACAACCATGTGGTACCCGATGGTTCACTCAAAAAGTCACCTTTAAAGCAAAGCAGAAAATCAAGAAGTAGGGGGAGATTTCTTGATTTTTAATCCAATTAAGATTCGATTATATATCAAAGCCAAAGGCTCGATGTATTGTGTCATTGAAAAGAAAAATAATACGGCCAATGCGGATACACCAGCACTTGAAATGGGGTCTAAACTTCTATTAAACGCATAAGGTACTAGTCCAAATCCAAAAACCCCTCCATATAAAATAATAACGTGTACCACATAAATCGGGAATGTATTCTGTCCCATTTTTAGAAATCTCGGGAAATTAATATTAAACCTGCTATCCAAAAACATTAAACTTCCAAGGATAATTAGCACTTGTCCAAACCGAGCAAAGTGTGTGGTATCTAATTCTAATACACTGTGTTTTAGAATTCCTGCGGATTCAATCATACCATCTAAGGAATGTAAAACCGATTGTGTGAATAAATTAAAGCAAAGACCAAGAAGAATAAATGAAACGCTAAACCATGCTTTTTTCGAATGATGTTCATAGGTTCTAACGATACTTCCAATTACACCACCGAGTAGCACATAACTGGAATATCGAAGAATACCAAAGTCAGAGAAGGGCCCATAAAACATATTCTGAATAAATTTAGGAAACCCGTGGGGCCAGTAATGGGCATTTTTTCCTTTGCTAATTAGTATTTCATCCGTTTGAATATAATCCTTTAAATAGGCATAAGCAATCAAAATCGCCAATGCGCTAAGCAGATAGTACCAATGCATTGCACCTATTTTAATGATCTTTTTTAGTCCAAATAATACCAACAGTAAGAAAATTCCAATACCTATGGACTGCAACACATGGAATGCGTAAAGCCAATCTAAATGCCATTCGGAACCGTAATAAATATCCTTCCCTATGGTATAAAAAGATAGTTGAATAGCATAGCCCCAAAACAACAATTCCAATACACGTTTGAATCCTTTGCGAACGCGTTCATTTTCAAAGTATGAAAGATCAGACTTTGCGCCAGTTAGTAAATACACAAAGATCAATCCACTGGTAGTAAAGAATAAGGGAGAAGTTAATCCATGTAGGTTATGCCAAAGCGCATAAAGCCAGTTGCTACTATCCCGGTATTGATTGGCTAATGCGGCTCCTGTGAAATGACCTTCTAGCATCATTATTATGGCGATAGAACGCGCAAAATCAATAAAATACAACCTAGGCTTAGCAGTTTTTTTTTCAGTCGTCATAGGACAAAGTTAGTAGAATCTCACGTGTTCTTATTTTTTGAGAAAGGTAAAATACACCCGAAGGGGTTCTTTAATGTCCTCAAAATAAAGATCTGCATAACAACTCGAGTGCTTACCTGTAAACATTGGCGTAAATATGAATAATACTTCAGATTCATTTTCAGCAATGGATTTCATTTCATATTGCAAGCCTTCTTGACTAAATCGAACTTCACTTAATTGAAGTTCGCTCGCGTCATGAGTAATCGTTATCCGTTTCGTTACCTCCGTACCTTCTTTGATTTCATCTTGTTGAACTAAGGGCTCTGCACTTATTCGTTGTAGATTTTGGTGTTGAATCCGGGTCATATACAGGATTTCCACTTTACGCTCAATACTCGCAGCAACGGAATAAACAGATGCCGCCTTGTCTTGTAAATTATCTGAGGTACTTTGATTGGCGGCAAATTCTCCTAAGGGAACCTCAACAATCTCAAGTGATATTGCTTTGTTCTTTTCGAGGATTTCTTTCAGTTCACCCTGTTGATACTCCAAAAAGAATTTTTGAACCGATGAAATTCTACGTTGTGTTAGGTTCACATTGTATTGTGTCACGTTTAATGGACTTGCATACCCCCTTGCAAATAATTGCACGGAGTTTCCGCGTGCTAATTCATTGCGAACGGAGTCATAAAGCTTTAGTAATACCTTATATCCACGATCAACTTTGCCAATAAAAAAGTCTGATAACCCTGATTTGTCATTAACACTATCTAAATATCCTTTTCTAGCATTTAAATAATCTGCATACAACACGTTGTAAGGCAAATTACTTTTTTTCGCATAGGATTTAGGATTGGGGTAGTCGTTTCTGAAATATAAAGCAACTGGAAATTCTATGCGATTACTGTCAGGCGGTATATTCGTTGGAGGTGGAGGTACCATTAGTGGTCGATCAATGGTCGCAAAATAGATGTCACTACAACAGGTGGGATTTTTTTTGGATTTACTTCCAAGGCGATTCGAGGAGACGAATACACTATCTGCCTGCCTAAAATAATATAAATCGTTTGCTGGACTATTGATGGGTTTTCCAATATTCATTGGTTTGGAAAATTGCATTTTATCTAAGACCTTAGATTCAAACACATCATAGCCGCCGTAGCCAAAATGCCATTGCGATGAAAAATAAAGGCGGTTTGAATCCACATCCATCCACGGAGTGATCTCATGCTCCATGGAATTAATGGCGGCAATATTTCTGGGTGTTTCAAAATCACCGGTTGATTTTATGCCTGCAAACCATATGTCCATTCCTCCTTTTCCTCCCTCGCGATCTGAGGAAAAGAATAAATAACTTTTTCCATTTTTAAGTTTAACCCAACATGGGTTTGTGGTATTTGCCCCTTCAAAATTAATTAGCTCTGGTAAGGTGTCTATTTGATTTACTCCATTTTCCAGCTTGAATCGAGCGATTTTACACTGATAATTATATCCTTTATCATTACAAATACTATAATAATACCAACCCTTATCATCAAAACAACCATTTCCAGTACTACGTTCGGGAATCGATAACTGCTCCCACTGGGTTGGAGATGAATAGGTTTGTTTTAAAGAATCAAAACTAGCCGTATAGGTTCTGGTTCGATAAAACTTGGTGTACACCTCTTCGTTGGTATTAATAGAATCTGCTTTTAAAGAAGAAAAGTAAAAGACACCATTCTTGAATAGATGTCCAAATTCCGCATCATATGAATTTATGCTATCTGGCATCGATGAAAGGGTATTTTTAATCGAAGAATGTATTGACTTAATTGCGAATTCAGTCGATTTAATTTCTTGCTTCGCCTTTATGTATGCATACTCATCTGGATATAGTGCAGCCTCTTTATAGGCTTTTTTGAAAAGAGCAAGTGCTTTGCTATAGTCCCCAGTTTGTTTAACCATGAGGGCATAATATAGTAGCGCATTTGGATAGATTAACTCCGGATCTTCTGCATACACTTTCGCATACCATTTGGCCGCTTCAACGTAATTTTTATATGCCCGTTGTGTTTCTGCTTGTTTCCAATGTAAATCAACGGCTAAGGAATCCATTTGAATGGCCTGCTCGTAAATTTTTGTTGCGTAATAGTAATCCCCTTTCTGAAACTGCTCATCTCCAAAAGATATTAAATCCTTCAGTTTTACTTGACCTTCAACACAGAAGAACAGCAAAGATATAATAAGGGTTAGATAAAGTCTGGGCATACGCGATGATCAATTCGCTTTGGTTTAAAACGATACATTATATAGCGAACAGCAATTTCAAAGCCCCCACGCGCCTTGCTTGCAGGAACTAATTTTGAGGTATTTATGTCATAACTCAAACCAACAAACCAATCCTTGTATTCACAACCAACCGATAAAATCTGTGCATCTCGTGCGCGTGACCATACACCTGCCAAAAGTGCTTTGTGTATATAATTTCGGTCACTTCCCGGTAAGTAGTAACGCACAGAACTCCCGAGCATCACCTCATCATAGGTGCCCTGTTTTGAATATTGCAGGGAAGGCAAGATATCCCAACGTGCATTGAGTGGTTGGCTGTATTTAACTTGCCAAACCCATCGGAGGTCTCGTTTGATGACATCTTGATAAAATCCTTGATTAGGTTGATTTAAATTGAACGCACTTAATCCAATTTTAAGGTAATGGCGAGAAGAAAGATTCCAACCATATTGTGCGCCTATTCCAATATTAGCATTGGTTTTACGGTCCGTTTGAAAGGTTTCATTCGTCGGCAATAGGGGATTAAAGATGTACCCATTGTATTGTGAATCAAAATAGAACGCATCCGTATTTACTTGCCTATGATTAATTCCGAGGTTAATTCCACCCGTGAGAATATGAAGAGAGTCGGCGGTTAATTTGAACGTTTTTGATAAAGTAACCATGGCTTCAATGGTTTTTAGCTTGCCATCACCTGCTTGATCATGGAACATTAATAATCCGTAATTAAAATGCTTTGATTTCCGATCAACACAAACATTAAACGTTTGAAATGGAACAGAAACACTGCGCCATTGATCCCTGAAATTCCCTATGAATCGCGTATCGCCGTTAAATTCACCTGTATTTGCTGGATTTTGAAAGATGGGATTGTCGTTGAATTGCGACCAATGTATGTCTTGTCCATACGATATGAAATTAACAAGCAAGACAATAAAGAGTGCGATTCGATTCACCATGTAAATGTATCAAAAAAGCCAATTAAAACAAAGGCCTTCTCGCCTAGGGAGTGCTTGACGAAACGGGAAGAATTTTACCATTAAAAACCTGTCCGCTTCGCAACGTGAATTCAGCTATAAATCCACCCATTTCTTCTGCGCTAACAGGGGCAATATATCCTGGAAATGCATCTCGTAACATTTCCGTGTTGACTGCGCCTAAGCAAAGACAATTCATACGAATTCCAGTATCTTTTTGTTCTTCAGCAAACACTTCGGTAAAATTTGTGATCGCTGCTTTCGATGCCGCATAGGCAGAAAGTCCAGGAAATTTTACGCTTCCTTGAAAGGCTCCCATCGTACTAATATTCACCACATGGGCTTTACCGGCTTTGAGTCGCGGAAATAGCCATTGAACTAATGCTACTGGACCAAAAAAATTAGTTTGCATGCATCGATGGTAGGCTTCAATTGCTAGGGTTTCTGCCGCGCCCTGTTCCAAATAGCCTGCGTTATTAATCAATCCATGTACTTCTGAAATTCCCGTAAAGTGCTCTTTTAACTGAGCATCAACTGGTAAAGACAGGTCGAAAGGAAGTACGGATACTTGTTTATTCTCCTTATAAATTTCCGTTAACTCCGTTACGTTTCGACTTAGCGCAACGAGGTGTAGTTCAGGGTCATTGGATAAATAGGAAAGAATTGCTCTCCCAATGCCTCGGGAAGTCCCGCAAACAACAATACACTTATTCATCAAAAGTAATACTAACGGTTTCTGAACAAGGGTCGGCTTGACAGGTTAATATATATCCAGCAGCAACTTCTTTTTCTGTTAAGGTGTAATTTTGGCGCATACTAACCTTACCTGAAGTAACTTTTGCTCTGCAGGAACTGCAGACACCGCCTCGGCAAGAATATGGTGGATCTAAGCGCTGCTCTTCCAATCCTTCTAATAAGGTTTTCTTCCCGGCTTGAAAGGTGAATTCATGAGTTTGTCCATCTAAGGTCGCGGTAATAGCAACAGAACCATTGATTTTATTCGCGTTTTCCTTCGTGGGTTCTTTTTTCGGCGGCGTGAAATACTCTCGTTTTATCTTTGTTTCAGGTACCCCAAAAAATAATAACCCGCGTTCAATTTCTTGCATGAATTCAACGGGCCCACACAGTAAATAAACATCCGATTGCAGCAGTGTTAAATCGGCCTTTAATTCTTCCATTAAGGCATTGTAGTCTAATCGCCCATGCTTGAATCCATCTTGGGTTTCTCGACTTAGGTAAACAGTGGATTTAACCGAATCAAGAAGTGGTTTAAATACGATGTCACTTACACGTTTAACCCCAAAAAACACCCTGAAACTTTTTCCTGGGTGATAGGATTCGATCATTGATGCAACTGGTGTTATCCCACTGCCTGCAACGAAGGCACAAATGTTTTGCTCGCCGTTCAATACAAAACTTCCCTCGGGAATATGCACTTTAATTGTGCTCCCTTTGATCGTTTGATCGTGTAGAAAAGGCGACATCTGACCACCTTCAATGCGTTTTACGCCAATTTTGAATCCATTTTCGGATTTCCCGCAAATAGAATATGACCGTCGTATTTGAACTCCTTTGAGGTCAATTTCTAAGGTAACATACTGCCCGGGTGTGAACTGCGTATTGAATGCATCTTTACTGTTTTTCTCTAGGGTTAAGACTACAAAATCAGGAGAAAGATGTTCTTTGTCCGTAATGGTTAATGTAGCCCATTGCAAGGATTTACTCCCGGTTAAAAATGAAAATATTCCCATGTTATTCGTCAAATGAGATGGTTATTTTATTACTAGTTGGTATGGCTTGACAGGTCAATACATACCCCCTTTCCACCTCCTCAGGCTCTAGGGCATAATTTACTAACATTTCGGCTTCGCCTTCTAATATCTTTGCTTTGCAAGTACAACATACACCGCCTTTGCATGCGAAAGGTACGTCGGCTCCTGCACGTTGTGCTGCGTCCAATAAATTTTTATCCGACTCCTCCATTTGAAAAGAAATTAAGTCGTCGTCAATGATTAGTTCTACTTCACATGTACTGATCTTTCTGATATCCTCTCGCACAGTTGCCTTAGTTGAATTCCCCGCATGGAATAATTCAAAGTGAATTTGACTAGCAGCCAATCCCTTGTCTTCAAAAAAGGATTTCACGTTAAGAATCATCTCCTCAGGTCCACATACATACACACCGTCTATGGTATCGTGAGATAAAAATGCACGATGCAATGCAATTAATCGTTCGCGATCAATACGACCTTTCTGAATCGGAATGCCCTGGCTTTCTTGACTAAATACATGAAAAAGACGAAAGCGCGTCAGGTAGTTGTTTTTAAGCTGTTCCAGTTCTTCTGCGAACATCACTTTCGAAAAACCTTTATTTCCGAAGAATAAAGTCACCGTAGAATTGGGTTCTTCATGTAAAATAGCTTTTGCAATCGAAAGAATCGGGGTGATGCCACTTCCCGCAGCAAACAATACAATATTGTTTTTCGCTGTTGGATTTGTTTGGTATTTGAAATTTCCTGCTGGAGGCATGACCTCGATGGAATCTCCAACAGCTAGTTTATCGAGCGCATAGTTTGAAAACACCCCTTGATTAACCCGTTTGATTCCAACCCGGTAAACACCTTCAAAAGGAGCACTGCATAACGAATACGAGCGTCTGACTTCCTCCCCATTAATGTGTGTTTTAAAGGTGAAGTATTGTCCAGCATTAAAGTTGAAAGCATCTTTAATTTCCGCAGGTATTTGTAGTGTAATTTCTGCGGAATCATCTGTTAATGAACGGATTGATGCAATTTGTACGTTGTGGAATTTAAATGACATGCTGCGTGTTGTGTTGGCAAAATTAAACAATTCAAATCGAACTCTTGTTCATATAAAAAATAAGATTCTGAACGGTCGGAATTTTACCCATTTTTTTAGGATTTGATTTGAGTATATTTGTATAATAATTGGAAGATATGGAAACACTAACGCAAGATAAATTAGCAGAAAAATTTCAAGCAAAAATTGACGCGGACATTAAGATTGAACCCAATGATTGGATGCCAGATACCTATCGAAAAACCTTAATTCGTCAGATATCACAGCATGCGCACAGTGAAATCGTTGGTATGTTGCCTGAAGGAAATTGGATAACCCGAGCACCTTCGCTGCGAAGAAAGGCGGTGTTATTGGCAAAAGTGCAAGACGAGGCAGGACATGGCTTATACTTGTATTCTGCAACCGAAACCTTGGGGGTTAGTAGAGAGGATACCATAGACGACTTGCATTCAGGAAAAGTTAAATATTCTTCGATTTTTAATTACCCAACTTTAACGTGGGCTGATATTGGTGCGATTGGCTGGTTAGTGGATGGTGCTGCTATTATGAATCAAGTGGCTTTATGTAGAACATCGTATGGACCGTACGCCCGTGCGATGGTTAAAATTTGTAAGGAAGAGTCGTTTCACCAACGACAAGGGTATGAAATCATGACTACCTTGATGAATGGAACGGAAGCACAGCGTGAAATGGCACAAGATGCAATGAATCGCTTTTGGTGGCCGGCGTTAATGATGTTTGGCCCGAGCGATGCAGAGTCTAAGCATACGGAACAATCCATGAGGTGGCGAATTAAACGTCATACCAACGATGAGCTTCGCCAATCCTTTGTAGACGCCTCCGTGCCGCAAGCAGAGTTAATCGGGTTGAAAATCCCAGATCCAAACTTGGTTTGGAATGAAGCACGTGGTCACTATGATTTCGGGGCTATTGATTGGGAAGAATTTTGGCAAGTAGTTGGTGGGAATGGCCCTTGTAACAAAGAACGCATTGAAGCCCGAGTGAAAGCTAAAGAAGAGGGCGAATGGGTTAGAGAAGCCGCCATGGCCTATGCAAAAAAACATAAATCTTAATACAATCTAAATTGCATACCATGTCAACGAACGAATGGCCGCTATGGGAAGTGTTTATACGTAGCAAACAAGGACTAAATCATAAACATGTTGGAAGCCTAAGAGCTGCAGATGCCGAAATGGCCTTACAAAATGCACGCGATGTGTATACCAGAAGATCCGAAGGGATTTCAATTTGGGTCGTACAATCGGCACTCATTACGGCTTCAGATCCCGCAGATTCTGAGGCTTATTTTGAGCCTTCAGATTCAAAAGTATATCGTCATCCCACATTTTATGACTTGCCGGATGGCATTGAACACATGTAATTATGGAGCATACCTATAAGTTTTTATTGCGAATTGGAGATGATAGTTTGATTTTAGGTCAGCGCTTGGCTGAATTGTGCGGTCATGGCCCAATTCTGGAAGAAGACATCGCGCTAACGAATATTTCATTGGATTTAATTGGTCAAGCAACCAACATTTATACCTATGCGGCGCAACTAGAAGGCAAAGGAAGAGACGCGGATGCTTTGGCATTTCTTCGCCTAGAACATCAATATTTGAATACGGTTTTAGTAGAACAGCCCAATGGAAACTTTGCAGACACCTTGGTTCGTCAATTTTTCTTTGATGTGTATCGCAAATTATTATTTGAACATTTATTGACATCAACGGATGAGCAAATAGCCGCGATCGCTGAAAAATCACTCAAGGAAACACGCTATCATTTAAAACATTCCTCCGAATGGGTTATTCGTTTGGGAGATGGAACAGAACTTTCAAAGGAGCGTGCGCAGTTCGCTATTTTGGATTTGTGGCGATACACCGATGAGTTGTTTTATATGGATGAAACAGAAATTCAATTAGTAAGTGCTGGGGTTATTCCTAATTTAAAAGACTTAAAACCGCTTTGGATGGAACATGTCCTTTCGATATTAAACATCGCAACGCTCAAATTACCTGAGAATCAAGGGTTTTTTGGCGCAGGTAGGCAAGGACGTCATTCAGAATATATGGGCTTCCTGTTAGCTCAACTTCAATATATGCAGCGGGTTTATCCCAATATGCAATGGTAAGCAAGGAAGAACTTCTCACCTTATTAGACGCGGTTAAAGACCCTGAAATTCCAGTATTATCAATAAGGGATTTAGGAATTTTACGAGCTGTTACATTATCTACGGATGGTTGGATAATAGATATTACTCCGACCTATAGTGGGTGTCCTGCTATGATTACCATAGAAGAAGAAATCGCTAAGGTTTTGAACGCGAATGGGATTACTCAATTCACCATAAATTCTTCACTTTCCCCGGCATGGACTACCGATTGGATTACGGAAGAAGGCAAACGAAAGCTTGAGGCGTACGGTATTGCTCCACCGGTAGATGAGGTTGACAAAAGTGTATTGTTTAGTAAACCGCCCGTTGTGCCTTGTCCGAAATGCAAAGAAACCAATACGAAGCTGATTAGTCAATTTGGCAGCACAGCATGCAAGGCGCATTATCAATGCCAAGTTTGCCTAGAGCCTTTTGATTATTTTAAGTGTTTGCGGTAGTATAAATCACTTCCCATGATTGCTTTGCAGCTTGATCCCAACTGAATTCAGTGGCTCTATTTATGCTGTTTTCACTCAATTGTATCCGAAGGGTATCGTTTTCAATTAATTGTTCTAAGCCCGTTTGTATCTCTTGAACATTAAACGGGTCGCAATAAATTGCAGCATTTCCTGCGATTTCTGGTAAACAGGTGGTGTTTGCTGCCAAGATTGGAATACCACATCGCATGGCTTCTACCAAGGGAATCCCAAAGCCTTCGAAATACGGAACATAGGTTAAGGCTAAAGCGGAACCCATTACCTCTGCTAGTTCTTTTTGTGCCAAATACCCTAGAAAATGAATCCGGTCCGCACCGTTTGGGTCAACGGAAATTTGATGATCACGCCACATGGCACTTCCAACAATTACCAGATCAACCGATGGATTGTTTATGCCTTGATAGGCCGTAATTAAGCGCTGTACATTTTTCCTTGGATGCAACGACCCAACAAATAAAAAATAGGGACGATTGTTGCTAATTCGTTTCCTTGTGGTGATTTTTACGTCCTCCGATAAGGGCTGATAAATTTCATTTGCACCATTGTATACCGTAGAAATTTTTTCGCTCGCACACCTGTAGCATTTTGTGATGTCTTGCTTAGAATATGCTGATACCGTGAGCACTCGAGTTGCTTTTTCAACAAATTTCGGAACGAATTTTCGGAGGTACCATCCAAGAACCTTAGGTAAGTCCGCTGGGTTGTGCTCAAAGTTTAAATCATGCACGGTAATGACGCTTGGTACCCTACTTCGTAACGAATTGTACCCGTCAGGCGAAAAGAAGAGGGTAGCCTTGTATCGTTTTAATATCCTAGGTATGGACCATTCAAACCAGATCCAATACAATAGTGGGTGTCTTGTCGGAGGACCAATAATAACCTTTTTTACATTGGGTAATTCTGGAATAACAACGGTGGGTTCCCGATCAAAAATAAGAACGAAGTTTACTTCGTTGTGTTCTTTAATCCAACGAGTTACAAGCTCATAGGTATAGGTTCCAAATCCTTCGAGTTTGTTGGGTGTTAAGTGGCGGCAATTAATTGCGATTACCATTAAAATTGAAGAATGTAATTGGTTTCTTTTTCTACGCCAATCGTTGTGGTTGGGCCATGGCCACAATATACAATTGTATCATTCGGCAGTTGAAACATAACCTCATGTATGCTTCGCTTTAAGGTTTCCATATCACCACCGGGAAGGTCTGTTCGGCCAAAACTCCCTTTAAATAACACATCGCCGTTGATTACAATGCCTTCTTTTTCTATGTAGAATACCACATGTCCAGGCGCATGTCCAGGAGTAAACAACACGGTGAGTTCGATGGATCCAAACTGAATTTTTTGCTTATGTTCCAACCAGTAACTTGGAGCAGGTGAGGGCACGTATCCCTCAAAACCGTATACATGCGCATAGTCGGCTACGCGATTTAAGGTTTCTAAATCTAAGGAGTGAATCCCCAATGGAACTTGGTAGGTTTCTGATATAAACTGATTTCCT
>Ga0102919_1000161_pt1 | contig 16051 bp, 7 predicted proteins | sample Colrivmet1563A02_FD_78203 | JGI IMG/M metagenome (GOLD analysis project Ga0102919, IMG submission 78203) | Estuarine microbial communities from the Columbia River estuary - metaG 1563A-02 | ecosystem: Environmental > Aquatic > Marine > Intertidal zone > Estuary | place: USA: Columbia River... | reverse complement strand
TGTTTACTAAATTTCCCAGGTGTTTACTAAATTTAATTAAATTTATCATTTTGATTTGTTAAAAATTTAATTAAATTTTCCATATAATAACAATTGTTCAGCTTGTTCTAAACTATATATAATATTAATTTGATCATAAGATGCTAATTCTTCAACATCTTCTAATGTTTTATATTTCAATTTGTACATTCCATCATTTTCTTTTACCAAATTATCTATAAACTTTTGAGCTCCAGTTTTACTATTAACCAAATACACACTATACGCTTGTGTATTTTTTCTTTGATCAAAAACATTTCCGTTAAGTACAAATAAATTACAGAAAATCTCTAAACGAAATACAATTTTACTTTTACCACGGAAAACTGGATCATTTTCTATCGTTATAAAACGATTTGCTTTACCAAAAAATAAATTTTCATCATCTTTTGCTGTTAATGGTATAGATTGATAACTAGACGAAGCACTCTTTTTATAAGAATACATATCATCATTGCTAAAATTTTCTTGATCTTTAGACACACTTCCAAAAGTTTCTATAGATCTACAAGAACAGTCATTGCTAATACATTCACACATCATATTCATACCATTAAGTCTAATTGGTTCGTATACAATATCACCTGTTATTGCCGTTTTTATAGACTTTATACTTGATACAAATATAGACCATATAATAAAAGTAACAAAAATCATTAACAATATTTTAAAATTAAATGCCATATATTGTACAAATTCCGAAGAATTTATTTGCAACATTTTTGTTATTATTATATTAATAATAAAAAAAAATTAAACAATTCAATCAATTTTTAAACCGATACATTACATATCAACTTAAAAATTCATACTTGCAATCGTTTATTACTTCTTTATTATTAATAATAGATCTTAATTTTGCAAGAGTAATATTTAATTTCGAATACACTAATTTCATACTATCATATACACTAATTTCATTTGTTTCAGTATTTGTTTCTTTAACTCGTTTACTATTATTTTTATTATGAGTATCATTTACATATTCCCATTTATATTTATCACATACTCTATTATTTTTTATACATTTTCTTAGTGTACAACGAGATATACCGCGTTTTTCATATAATTCTTTCATAGTTTGATAAATTATAATTTCATTTGTTTCAGTATTTGTTTCTCTTATCTGTTTACTATTATGAATTTCATAATTAACAAATTCGTATGGTATATCTCCATTATAAGATGATTCATTTACATAATAAAACTCGTTTAATATTTTTTCTTCTTCGATATATCTATTTAATTTAACAAGTCCTATATGTAAAAGTTTACATAATTCGGATTTTGTCGGATATATTTTTACAAATTTTTTATTTTTGTCTAATTCGATTACTTTTTCTATTTTATTACCATCTGTAAGTATTTTGTTTGTTGGATTTATTTTTTCACCATTATAATTCCATCTAAAATCTTTATATACATTGTTTTTTTTTATACTTCTATATATTCCATTGTAACTAAGCTCTGAATTTTTTATTATGATGGAATTAATACATTCATAAGTTTCTATTATTTGTAATGTTGTAGGATCTATTTTATCAACTTGTCGTTTTTTATATATTCTATCTTCAATTGTATCTTCGTTTTCAATAAATGGTTTGATTTTGTTGTCGTCTAATTTATAATCCAATATTGTTTTTTCTAAATTTTCTATTTTATTTTTTAAATCATTTATCTTTTGGGACTCTTCTTCTAATAGTTGTTGTTTTAATTGTACATTTTCATTTTCTAAATCTATAATTTTATTTTTTAATTTTATAATTAAAAGTTTTTCATTTTCTAAATCTTTATTTAATTCTATTAATTTATTTTTAATCATCTGTATATCATTTACTTTTAATAATTCTGTTTGTTGTTTGTCATTAATTGTTCTTTTTATTCTAAATTTATATTGTTCTAAATAATCTATTAATAATCGTTCCAACATTTTATTATCTTTACTTTCAATACAATATACCAGTTCTATATCTTCACTAATTTGATTTTTATGAGCTCTTAATCTTGTTACTATATCATCTGTATAACCAAATTTATATATAATTTCATCGTTTAATATTATTTTTATTAAATATACCAAACATCTTTTATTGAAACTATTTTTTAATGTCATTTCAACTTCGCGTTTTGTTAAATGTTTTTGCTCTTCTAAGAGTAATCTTTGATTTTCTAATTGTTTTTGTAATTCTTTTGATTGATTAAAAATTATATCATCTAATATATCTCCTACCCACTCTCTAAAATTTTCTGCTATTTTCTTTTTACTACTGTAAAGCAACCTATATACTCCATGTGAACTTAAAAATATAATATCTTGTGGACCTCCAAGGGTGTCCACTTTACGTACACCCTTTTCTTTACTTGTAAAATTTTGTATAGATGATCTAATATTCGTAATTTCCAATGCTTTTGCAACATCACTTCCTCTAAAATAATATTTATTATCTTCGTCTTTTATGATACTAATATTATTATTTTGAAATGCTTTAACAATACAATTTGGATCTGTTATTTCTGATTCCATAGGGAGAAAGTGTTATATCCTATTATAATTTTTTATTTTTAAATTAAAAACGCATTATTTTAAAAATAAACTGGTAAATATATATATTCTCGTGCTATTTAAGCTTTCTCAGAAGGGAGAAAGGTTATTATAAATTCAGTCTTTTGAAATGATTTTTAAAAATCGTCAGAATCAAATGTAATTTTACGATCTTCTTCTGTTGTTCCAACATTTGATCTTTGATAATTTGTAACCGTATTTTCAAAAAAGTTGACTTTTTCGTTTAAACTAATCATTTCCATAAAAGGAAATGGATTTTGTGTATTGTAAATTTTATTATAATCAAGTAAAACAAGCCATCGGTCAGCTACCATTTCAATATATTGAGTCATTAAATTACAATTCATACCAATCAATGAAACTGGAAGACTTTCAGTAATAAATTCTTTTTCAATATCAACAGCTTCTTTAAAAATACTGTGAACTACCTCTTCGTCCAAACGAGTTTCTAGCATTTTATATAGCTCGATTGCAAAGGTGCTGTGGAGATTCTCATCACGCGAAATAAAAGAATTAGCAGTCGATAGTCCTGGTAACAATCCTCGACTTTTTAACCAGTAAATAGCACAAAAACTTCCAGAAAAGAAAATCCCCTCGACACAAATAAATGACAAAAGTCTTTGTGCAAAACTTGGTCTTTCTCGTGTTAAATAACTAAGAGCTTCGATATGATCATCATGTAATGGATCATCTGCACATTCATTTCCACTAACTAAAAATTTATAACTTTCCATATATTCTTTTGGTATTGCTTGTTGTAATGTTGCTCCTTCTTCAATCCATTTGATAGCCCAGTCTGCTTTCTTTTTAACAGCTGGAATAGTTTCAACTGCATTAAATAATCTAGATTTTTCTTCAGTATCATTAACATAAGTGTCAATTAATACAGAATATGTTTCACTATGAATTGCTTCCAACATCATCTGTACAGCATAAAATTGACGTGCTTCTGGAATTTGCACTTCATTGTAAAAATTAACAACCAAATTTTCGTTAACAATACCATCACTTGCTGCAAAAAATGCTAAAATATTTTTAATAAAAAATCTTTCATTTTCATTTAAACGTTCCTTCCAATCCACGAGGTCATCTGTTAATTTCACTTCTTCAACTGTCCAAAAGGTACTTAAGTGTTGCTTATAAAACTTCCATAAATTAGGATAACGTATAGGAAAAACTGTATATCTTTGACTACCTGTATTTTGAATAATAGATTCCATCTGGCCTGTATTTATTATTATTTTAATATTTTTTATTTTTTTTTAAATCTTTTGTAATTAAATTTTTTTAAAAGTTATTTATATGCAACTACATTTTAAAATAATTGGATATTACGAACATTGCAACTTTGGTGATGATCAGTATAAAAAGTCTTTTTCTAAACTTTTATCGAATTATATACATTCTGATTATACCATTGATTTTTACGATTGCGATAAGGTCCACGAATATAGTTTTAAGGATAGTGATATTATTATAATAGGTGGTGGTGATATTTTAAATCCATATTTTTTGAATAAAATTAACAAACGATTCAAAACTAGTGGTAATTTAATAATAGCATTTTCGGTTGGGTTACCATATACAAAAACACTTATTGTGGGTGATTTATTAAATATTATCGACTATATATTTTTACGAACAATGCAAGACTTGGATATTTTCAAAAAATATTTCGATAAAGATCGTATTTTTTATATACCAGATTTATCATATGTCTTATCCGAGTATTATAATGCCAAAGAAGAGACATTTACAAGCACCGATGTGTTTATCGAAGAAGACGAAAAAAATCAAAATAAGCTTTTAAAAAAGCTTCAAAAAGAGAAAAAATTATCTAAGATTATGTGTTTATTTTTATCTAGACACATACACAATAAAAATTATGAAATCGAATATAATACTATTATTACAAACTTGTGTAAATTTATAGAATGGGCGATAGATGAAAATTACCATATAATGTTATTACCTTTTAATACAAACAAGGATAACTCGTATGAAAACGATATGATAATCAATCAGGATATAATAAAAAATACAAGTCCTACGAACTTGGAGCATATAACAAATATAGATGTAACTTTATCCGAAATTGAATTACAAAACATTATGAAATATGTAGATGTATCGATGTGTATGAGATTTCACTCTGTTTTATTTTCAATTTACAACAATGTTCCATTTATCCCAATTTATACTACAAGAAAAATTCACAATCTATTATTAGATATAGGATGGGAATATAGTTACCAATTACCAGTAAATGAAAAAATTATACCAATTGATTTAGATGAAGGAATTCTTATAAATTTAGTAACTAAATTAAATACAAAATTAGACAAAAATATTTATATACGATTATTGTATATTAATACAACGTGGTTTAAGATGTTTTCCAATAACATACCAAAATTTATAGATATATTAACTACCGAATCAAAAACTCGTGCGTCTAATCAAAATAATGTAGATGAAATTATTACCAAAACATATAATTCAGTTATTATTTTCTGTAAAAATCGTGGGTATACAGAACCAGGTTGGCAAGGGATTACTGACTCAAATTTACAAAATATTATTACCAATATCGTTTGTTATAATTTGATAGGTATTGTAAATTCTGAATATAACTGGGGCTTATGTGAAAAAATGTTTTCAGATCAAAATTATGATTTTACAAACGAATGGAAATGGATTATAAATGATTGGGTAAATAAACCTGATTATTCACTACCTTCTAATCCTAATGGTTTATTTAATATAAACTATATTGATCAAGTTGATCATTCTGGTGTACATAGATCTGGTTGGCAATATGTATATGATAATATAAGAAATATGAATAAAGATGAATCGGATTTATTATTAGATTTATATATAGATAAAACATTTCATTGGAACAATGAATTTAACAAACATGTAAATATTATTCCTTATAAACAAAATTGGGTTGGGTTTATTCATCATACATTTGATACAACATTTAGCAATTATAATTGTCATCAATTATTACAATGCAAGGAGTTTATAGAATCATTGAGTTATTGTAAAGGTTTAATTGTATTGTCAGTTTATTTACAAAAACAATTACAAAATGAATTGCAAAAGCTAAATATAGATAATATTAAAGTTTATTATATAAATCATCCAACAGAAATAGATGTAGAAAAATTTACTCCTAAAAAATTTTTTCAAAATCAAGATAAGGCTTTATTACATGTAGGTGGGTGGTTGAGAAATGTCTATTCTTTTTATAATATATCTGTACCAGAGTATATAAATTGTAAAACTGGATTTTTATTGGGAGACAGTGAATATATACCACTTAAATATAAAAAATGTAGTATTAAAAAAGTAGCACTTCGGGGTAAACATACCAGTAATTATTACCCACATCCAGATTTTCTTATTCATTTGCAAAAAATGTTATCTGATAATAAAAACAGTTCAAGCAATTGTTCAAGCAATTGTTCAAGCAATTGTTCAAGCAATTGTTCAAGCAATTGTTCAAGTTATATCAATAACTCGTGTATTACAAACAATTGGAATTTACATTTTTATGAAGATATGTCTAATAAAATAAAATCAGTTGATTTTATAGACTACATAACCAACACTGATTATGATAAACTAATAACTAAAAATATAGTTTACATTAATCTAGTAGATGCCTCTGCTGTTAATACAATTATAGAATGTATTGTTAGACATACCCCTATTATTGTAAATAAACATCCTGCTGTAGTAGAATTATTAGGTGAAAAATATCCATTATACCTTACAGAGGATGAGTCTACATTATTTATACATAAATTACTAAAATCTGATAAATTAATACGTAAAGCTTATCATTATCTAAAAAAATTAAACTGTAAAAAATTTTCTATTAATACATTTTTAAATAATTTCCAAAAAATTATTACCTCTATTAAAAAACTTTAGCGCGTTCAAAAACTGTAGTGAGTAGGTGCGTTCAAAAACTGTAGTGAGTAGGTGCGTTCAAAAACTGTAGTGAGTAGGTGCGTTCAAAAACTGTAGTGAGTAGGTGCGTTCAAAATTAATATCTAGATTTATTTTTAATTATAACCAAAAATTTACAATAATTTTTTTATAGGTTATAATTATAAATGGCATACAACGACGACGCTCAAGTTTTCGAAAGACAAATCGTTATCGAAAATACATCTCAACAAGCAGGTGTAACAAGTGGATCCATTGTTAATAAGGGTACTTTATCCACATTAGATACTTATATCACTGGTCACACTATTGTCAATAATGTAAAAATTACACCCAACTTGAATGATATTATTTATGAACAACAAGCAACATTAGCTAATAATCAAGCTAGTTTTACAAATATTACAGATTTCTTTTTTGATGATTCTGCAGCAACATCATTTAAAGCAATTATAAATGTAACTGTTTCTACTGGACAAGCTAAATATGCAGTATGGGAAATTAATGGTTTATATAGACCTTCTGGATGGGTTATTACATCTAGTTTTACTGGTGATATAACAGGAGTAGATTTTAGTATTGCAAATCAAGAAGGAGGAATTGGACAAGTTCAATATAAAAATAGCAATACTTCAGGTACTACTACTATCAGATATAGAGCTACAACAACAGCTCCACCTGGAAGTACACCAATTGGTGTATCAGGAGGTGTTATCACTAATACATCTGGACCTTTTCTTGCAAATAATTTAATTTATGCTAATACAGATAAAACTCTTGCAACTACCGATATTACCTATAACTCCAACTTATTTACTATTGGAGGATCATCCAGATTTATAGCTGAAAAAGCTACAAGTTTTGTTAGTTTCTCAAATGGTGGTGCTATCACATCTATGGGTGACGCTTCCGTTGCTAAACGTATTATCGTAGGAGAAAAAGTAGGTATTGCAACTACTGCCCCAAGTTATGCTTTAGATGTAGTAGGTGATATTAACTTTACAGGTACATTTTATAAAAATAACAATATCTATAGTGGATCTGAAATTTGGGGTACTAATGGCACTAGCGTCTTTTATACACAAGGAAATATAGGTTTTGGAACCACAACCCCTAGTTACCAACTTGATGTTTCTGGTAGTGCCAGAGTTACATCTGGATTTCAAGCAGATACTATTTTAGCTTCTACTAGTATCAGTTCAGGACTTTTAATTGCTACCAATGCAACTGCTTCTAACATTGTAGCTACAACATTTAGCTCAGGCTCAGTTAGTGCTACTAATATTTCTACTACTACTATTACTGTAGGTACACTTTTAGCCAATACTATAACTGGAGGAACGTTAAGTCTTTCTGGTGATTTAATAGTTGGTGGTACTCTTACAACTGTAAACATTACAACAACTAATTTAACAGATGTCAATATTTCAACAGGTACATTAAATGCATCTAGTAGTACAATTTCTAATGTATTATTTACTAATATTAGTTCTAGTACTTTAATTAGTAGTAATGCAAATATTACTACATTAACAGCTGGATCTATTAATGCATCTAATGCAACTGCTACTAACATTGTAGCTACAACATTTAGCTCAGGCTCAGTTAGTGCTACTAATATCGACTCTACTTCTCTTACTTCTGGATCTATCCTTGCAACAACCATCGTTGGATCTACATCCGTAAGTTCTGGTATGTTGGCTGCTACAAATGCAACTGTTACTAACATTGTTGCTACTGCTTTAACAGCAGGAGCTTTGAAAACATCTGATATTTCCCTTAATGGTAACCTTGTTGCAACTGGTGATATCACTGCCTTTGGAAATTTATCTGATAGACGTCTTAAAACTAATATTATTGATATTGACACTGAATCAGCATTAACTACTGTCAAGTCTCTTAGACCAGTAACCTTCGACTGGAGAGATGACATCTTTAACGAATCTAAACGAGGATCTCATGATGTTGGGTTTATTGCTCAAGAAGTTGAAGAAGTTGTTCCACAAGCAGTAGCTGAATATCACGAAATGAATAGTGGAGCTATTTACAAAAATATTAAACATGAACGTTTAATCCCATATCTAGTTGGTGCTATACAAACATTACAACTTCGTATTGAAGAATTAGAAAAAAAATTGTAATTAAAACTCAATAAAATTAATTTAATATTATTTATGAATAAAAAAATAATATTATATAATAAGTAGAGTAGATCTTATGGCAACATCTAAAAAAATAATTGATATTGCTAATTCTTTAGACTTTGTAAATGATTACAATAATATAGGTATTACAGGGAATAATGCACGTATCAGTACAAGTACCTACGGAGAATTCCTATTGTATTCCACATCAAACTCGACAAATGGATCAACTGGAGCTATTGTTTTGTATAATGGTGGATTGAGCATTAATTGTACAACAAATGCATCAAGTATTACAAGAGGAGGAGCCATAACTATTATGGGAGGAGCATCTATCTTCAAGTCTTTGCTAGTAGGAGGAAATATTGGAATCAACACATCTAATCCAACTGTACATTTAGACGTAAATGGTTCTGGAAATTTTATTAATACAAATTCCACTAATTCTACAATAACTAATCTTATTAGTACTAATATCACTTCTTCTAGCATTATTACTACAAATATCACAACTTCTAATATCAATTTTACTGGAAATATTTACCAAAATGGTTCATTGTATGTATCTTCACAATGGACAACTTTTGATAATAATATAGCATATACCACAGGTTCTGTCGGTATAGCAACTACAGCTCCAGGAATAGGAATTACACTTGATGTAAATGGAACAGGAAGATTCACTAATGTTATAGCAACTGCTTCTACTACTAATACTCTACAAGCAACAGATATTACAACTGGTAATATTAACTTTACAGGTAATTTATATCAAAATGGAGCATTATATAGTGCAAGTAATGTATCTTCACAATGGACAACTTTTAACAATAATATAGCATATACAAATGGTAATGTTGGTATTGGCACAACTAGTCCAAGTTATACTTTAGATGTTTCTGGTAATGGTAGATTTACAAATGGTATAAGTGGTTCTATTATCAAAACAACTACAGCTTCCGAAAATGTATTACTAATTGAAAACAATTCCAGTATTGGGAATTCATCAATACAGTATAATGATTATTTATCTAGTCCAAAATTATTTACTGGTTATTCAAATCCTTTTAGTGGTTCTGTTTTGGCGGGATCTAGTTATGTAATGTCAGATACCGCAACATCATTAAAATTAATTGCTGGTGAGAAAACATCTACACCAGTTATTTTAAATGCAAGTGACAATTCAGTTTCTATTACTACTTCTACAGATTCAACTGATATTTATTCAGGATCTTTAAAAGTATCTGGAGGTGTAGGCGTTGAAAAATCTATTCATTTTGGAAATTACATTGCTTCTAATAGCAATTTATTAGCATCACCTACAGAAACTGTAAATGGTGGTAATGGATCTCGATTTGTAGTTTCACCAGGTGTTTTAAATACAATAACACCATATGCTATCGGGATTGAAAATAATCATATGTGGAATTCATCTCCTTACGGTGGATATAAATGGTATACAAATACATCAGCTTCAATGCAATTAACTACTGGAAACTTGATTATTACAGGAGACATTACAGCATTTGGTAATATTTCTGATAAACGATTAAAACATACTATTACACCTATCAATAATACAAATGCACTCGATATCATTAATACTTTAGAACCAGTTACATTTTTTTGGAAAGATGATATTGCAAATATAAGTCGCCGAGGATCAAAAGATGTTGGTTTTATTGCACAAGAAGTAGAAAAAATGATACCTTATGCAGTATCAGAATTTACAGATTTAAATACAGGAGAAATTTTCAAAAATATAAAACACGAACGTATTATACCATATTTAGTAGCAGCTATACAGCATTTGAGTAATATAATTAAAAATTTACAAAATAATTAAACTAGTTTTTTTATTAAACTTTTTTTAACAGTTTAATGTAATAATGTCATCTTCCATTAAATTTAGATGTTTAGATGACTCTGGTGATAATATTTTTTTAGTAGACTCTATATCTGGAACAGATATAAGATCCACTAATCCATCTACAAATTCATCATCTGGTTCTCTTGTCGTATACGGAGGATTAAGTATTGATAATTCTACCAATTCTGTCAGTAGTACTCAAGGCGGAGCATTAACAATTAGAGGAGGTGCAAGTTTTGGAAAGGACGTACATATAGGTGGAAATTTAACAGTATATGGCACTCAAACACAAATCATTTCACAAACTGTAAATGTATATGATAATTTAATTGTTGTTAATAGTTCACCTATTGCAAATCGCGATTCTGGTATTTTATTTCAACGATACCAAATAGAAAACGACAGTGGCCTAGGAACTATTGTAAACGATGATATACCTATTTTGTCAGATACAATTTCATCTAGTACAAGTAACACAGCTATATTAAACGTAGGTGCTTCTTCATCAGATGACGAATATCTAAATTATTTTATTAAAATAACATCTGGAGCTGGTATAAATCAAGTTCGTAAAATAACAGATTATATAGGATCTTCAAAAACAATTACAGTCAATACACCATGGACAATACAACCCACTGCAGGTACATCTTTTAGTTTGTATAATAAAGTATACGCTTCACAATATTACCAAGCAGATTCTAATACATTTACGTTAGCATATACTACAAATGACCAAGATATTATATCTATTTACGATTGGGTTGGTCTAGATACAGGTTCCTTGCGTATTTTTAATACAGATCAATGTTTAGGCCTTGGATCTGGAGGTAGTTTGACAGCATTAGGAGGTGCGAGTATATCAAAAGATTTATATATAGGTGGAGATATTACTGTAGGTAATATAAATGCTACATCTATAACATCTAGTTCTGTAAAAATTTCAAATCTTACAACCGGTTCTTCTTTAAACCTTGATAATTTTTATCTAGGATCTATTAAGTCTCTTTTAACTACACAATCTACTGGAAATGTTAATCAAAAGGAATTATTATTATTTAAAGAATATACAAATACCAACCCAGATAGAATAAGATTAAGAGCAGGAGCTTTAGCATTTGATACTTTTAGTAATACAGACGGAAATAGATATACTGAAAATATATCAATGTATATCAACTCATCCGGGTCAGTTGGTATTAATACTACAAGTCCAGAAGTAACATTGGATGTTAATGGTACAATTCTTTCCAGTGGAGGTATTATTTCACTAGAAGATAACACATTAGGTAATCTATACACGCAAAATGGTAACGTTGGTATAAATATTCAAAATCCAAGCTATCGTTTAGATGTTAATGGAAATACTCATGTTTCAGGTGATTTATACATAGATGGTATAATTTCTGGTGGTGACAGTACATCTAGTACATTTTCTTATCTTACTTTAACTTCAACTGACGATGCCATTAATTATAGTACAGGATCTTTAGTAGTATTTGGTGGTATATCTATACAAACATCAGCAGATGCTAGTTCTATAACAAACGGTGGTAGTTTTTCTACACCAGGTGGTATGAGTATTGCTAAACGTTTATTTATAGGTGAAGGTATAGTATCACTATATAATTCAAATACAATTGGATCTATTTTTACAACAAATGGTAATGTAGGTATAGGTACTATGTCACCAAGTTCAAATTTACATATAAATGTGAATAGTAGAGGTTCTTTACAATTTGGACCAGAAAATAGTGATGGCGCCTATTTGTCAGGATCTTCTGGTAATTTATCCATTTATACTGGTAATAATAATACTGGAAATTTAGTTGTACAATGTTTACAAAATGGTAATGTAGGTATTGGTAATTCTGATCCACTTTTTAAATTAGATGTAAATGGTACCTTTAATGCTACTACAGTTACAGGAGGTGAATTATATGTAACTAAATCAACTATAGCCAATTCTGTTTTTACAAATATTAGTACAAATAATTTAATTTTAGCAAATTCTTCTACATTAGGCAACATGTATATCACTGGAGGTAATATTGGTATTAATAACACATCACCTATTCATAATTTTGATGTAAATGGTTCTGTATATCTAACTTCATCTTATTACCTTGGTAATAACAATATCACTGATGTATCTGGTGGTTCTTTAAACATTGCTGGAGCAACTGTAATAGGAACTAGTGGAATTCATTTTGTACCAAGCGGATCTGGTCAACCTAGTGTTACAACAAGATCTCTTGGAAGTAAAATTATCTTTTCTCCTCAATTAAGTGAAAGTGATGTAGATTATTCTATAGGTATGGAAAATTCAAATATGTGGTCAAGTACACCAAACTCAAATTGCGGATTTAAGTGGTACCAAGGCGTTGAAAATGTTATGAGTATATCGTCATCTGGATCTGTAATATGCCATTCTACAATAAATGCTAGCGGTATTGGAACAGGTGGTGGATTAACCGTTGCCGGTGGAACTTCTATAATAAAAGATGTTTGGATAGGAGGATCACTTTTTGTAGGTGATCAAAATATATCAAGTATTTATGGAAATGTATATGTTAATAGTTTTAATGGAACTGGCGTATGCACTATTGGTAATGTAGGTATAGGGAAAACAATGCCTAATACAAATTATAAAATTACAGGAAATTTAAAGACAACTACTGATAACGCAAACGTTTATACAGTTTCGTTTAAAGGCTTAACAACAACTACTTTTGATGCTGTAATTTATCGTATAGATAGTTTAGGATCTGGATGGACAGATTCTAATTTATATTTATCATGGCAAATCACACCTTGATTTTATTGTTATTTTTAATTATTTCCTTAATTCTAATTTATTTTTTTATTATAATAATATATATAAAAATGTCATATCCATCTAAAACTGAATTTGACAACTTACGAAATAGTTTACCACTTACATATCAAACGCGTGGTAATTATGCCTTTCGTACAGATTTAGCTAGTAATATAAATACTGCTTTAAAAAACGTCAATACGGCACTTTCTTATTACGCAAAAAAAACTGATATACCAGTTGTTCCGACTAATGTAGTAACAAAAACTGATTTAGCTGGATATGCATTACGCAGTGAGATTCCAGTTGTACCTTCAAACGTAGCATCAAAATCAGATTTAGCTTCTTATGCTTTAGCTTCAGATTTGACTAAATATCAACCTGCAGGAAGATATGTTTCTCCAAGTGAACTTGAAGCTTATCAACCTAAAGGTGACTATGCTGTAACTAAAGACTTGGTATCTTATGCAAAATCAACTGATCTTGCCAATTTTCAACCTAAGGGAGACTACGCTTTAGCTAAAGATTTAGATTCTTATGCAACAACAACTGCACTTGCTAACTACCAACCTAAGGGAGACTACCAACCTAAAGGTGAGTATGCTTTAGCTAAAGATTTAGATTCTTATGCAAAATCATCTCTTGCCAATTTTCAACCTAAGGGAGACTACGCTTTAGCTAAAGATTTAGCTTCTTATGCAACAACAACTGCACTTGCTAACTACGCAGTAAAATCCGATTTAGCTTCTTATGCAACAACAACTGATCTTGCAAATGTTTATCAAACTAAAGGTAGTTATGCTTTAGCTTCAGATTTAGCTTCTTATGCAAAATTATCTACAGCAAATACGTTTAATGCACAACAAACATTTAATGGAGGTATAATTTTAGGAGCAAATAGTACTTCTAATTTACAAGGTAAGGTAAATATTCCAAATGCAACTGTTGGTAATCTAAATGTTAGTGGTAATTTAAAAGCAGCTTCTATAGACGGTTATGCAAAAACATCTGAACTTACTGATGTTTTTCAAACTAAAGGTAGTTATGCTTTAGCTTCAGATTTAGCTTCTTATGCAAAAACATCTAATCTTGCAGATGCTTACCAAACTAAAGGTAGTTATGCTTTAGCTTCAGATTTAGCTTCTTATGCAAAAACATCTAATCTTGCAAATACTTACCAAACTAAAGGTAGTTATGCTTCGACAGCAGCAGCAAATACGTTTACTGCACAACAAACTTTTGATGGAGGTATAATTTTAGCAGCAAATAGTAGTTCTAATTTACAAGGTAAGGTAAATATTCCAAATGCAACTGTTGGTAATCTAAATGTTACTAATATAACAGCAGTGTCTATAGATGGTTATGCAAAAACAACAGATCTTACTAGTTATGCAAAAACAACTGATGTTGCAAATGCTTACCAACCTAAAGGTAGTTATGCTTCGACAGCAGCAGCAAATACGTTTACTGCACAACAAATTTTTCAACAAAATGCAATAGTTAAAACTGGGTCAAATAAACCATTTGAAGTTGAAGGAGATGGTGGTTTAAAAGTCAGTGGTAAATCTCTGAAAGTTGGAGGTGCAACATTTCAAGTTGGAGACGTCGATGATGGGTGGGTTAGAATGCGAGAGAATAATACATCTTATAATTACGGATTAGCTGCTAAAAATTTGTATACAGATGGTGACCTGCACGTAGGTGGTGCAGCAACTGTCATAGGTAATCTAAATGTTAGTGGTAATATAGACGGTTATGCAAAAACATCTGATCTTACTAATTATGCAAAAACATCTGATTTAGCTCCTTATGCAAAAACATCTGATGTTGCAAAGACAGCAGCAGCAAATACGTTTACTGCACAACAAATTTTTCAACAAAATGCAATAGTTCAAACTGGGTCAAATAAACCATTTGAAGTTACAGGAGATGGAGGTTTAAAAGTCAGTGGTAACACACTTCAATTAGGAGGTGCAACATTTAAAGTTGGAGGCGACAATGGCACAGATGGTTGGGTTAGAATGGATAACAACGGATTGTCCGCAAAGCAGATATGGACAGGCGATATATGGACAGGTGGTGTAATAAGGGGGGAGAGACCTGCTGGCCAGACAGGTTTAGATTTGGCAACAAAGGATAATTCTGCAGAAATGAGAATTATTAGAAATAGTGTTGCAGGTGGGGACAAAACTGTGCACCTAGGATTTGGGTCTGATGGTGGTAAAATAAAAATGTATTCGGGTAATAATATTGGAACAATGGTGGTAGAGGATGGTAATGTAAATGTTTTGGGTAACCAAACTGTAAATAGCCAACATGTTCGTAGTAATTCAAACATTAGTAATCAAGGGCTTCATTTTCAATGGAATAGATCTGGTTCTGAGGGTGAATCGTGGATTATTAACCAACAAGGTGGGGGTGCGGATACTAATGCTGGTATTCGTTTTGGTAAATCCGATCTCAAGAATAAGGTTACAGAACTTGGTAAGTTTACTAATAATGGTGACCTGCACGTAAATGGTATTATAAATGCGCCAAATGGTATAAATTTTGTACACGGTGGTAGTAAAATATCAGATAGAGATGGAAACTTACATCTTGATACAGATGATTTGGTCGTATTTCCAAAGGGACAAATTAAAATAGGAAATTGG
>Ga0102919_1000158_pt1 | contig 16437 bp, 15 predicted proteins | sample Colrivmet1563A02_FD_78203 | JGI IMG/M metagenome (GOLD analysis project Ga0102919, IMG submission 78203) | Estuarine microbial communities from the Columbia River estuary - metaG 1563A-02 | ecosystem: Environmental > Aquatic > Marine > Intertidal zone > Estuary | place: USA: Columbia River... | reverse complement strand
TCCAGTCAACTGCTGTGAAGTCTGATAGTGGCAATTCATAGACCTGATCTTTTTTCGCAGTCGAAGTGAATCGTTGTACGTAATTGGTGCCGTCGTTGCCACGAAGCTGGAAGAGATAGGTCTTGCCGTCGCCTGTTGCGCGTATACGAATTGCACTTGACGCATTCATCAGACTCGGTAATTTTTCATCAACTGGACCAAAGCACGAAACAAAGCCCCCGTTATTGTCAAGCGACAAATTTCCTGCAAAGACCAACTGTTTATTTACCCAAGTGCGGGAGCTTTGCGAAACTCCTCCCATGACTGTGTCGTTTTGCACCGACCAGTTAGCAGCAGCCGATTGTGTCGTGAAGTCATATGCGACGCTTGCCTGACCTGTGGCAGCACTTGTCTGCTCCGTAACGTCTTTTAGCTCGTTCGTGCTACACGCCGCTAGTGCGGTGAAGGCAAGTGCAATAAACAGCTCTCGGTGGCGTTGAAGCATCCCCAACTTTTATCACCAAATCTCCAATGTCAAAAGCATGTGCTCAATAGTCGTCAATGCAGGCGTTTTTTTGGTGCTAATTTTCGCACATGTCGTACAAATCAATGAGTGCCCGGGTTGCAGCTTTCCTTTTGGCAGCAAGTGCAATTGTTTCAGAGGGGTCAACCAACAAAGTAGGGGCAGCCGATTGGGCGCCAAAGGACCCCCCGAGTATCTATGTGATTGGTGCGGGACCGAATGCTGTGAGGCGTACTGACTTTATAAATGATGTGTGCGTGAACGCAGCTCAACTTGATTGTGTGGAGTCCATTGCAGCGCAGCTCAATGGAACTTGGGTATTGGGCACACCAACGGAGTCATTCATTGGCGACTCGCGTACATGGAACATTCCTGGAGTGGTGAACCTCAATGGCTCAACACAAGTTTCCGTGACGCACAAAGTGAACTACACAGGTAACGCTTTTCTTCAGACTCAAATTAACGCAGTCCCCGTGAACGGCAGCTCGGGTGATCTCGATCAAAACTCACTTCCCTTGGGGGTGAAGTTCCGTGCGGTTGTGCGCACCAGTTGGGTTTTGCCCACACATGTTTCTGGTAAATCTACAGATACAAAAGTCACTGTTGAAAAGCTCGCAACATCTGGTGCATCGCGTATTGCAATGGAGGGTATTCCCACTGTGCACATGATTGTTCTTGACAACTCAACAATTACAAGCCCTACAGGCAAAGGAGCAAACGACGTTCGTACCCTTGGAATGACTGTTTCCGATGGGCGGTTCTACCCCGTGAAAAAGGAATGCATTGAGAAGTCGACAATCATGACATCGGAAAATGGATATGGGCATCCGCTTCCTACGTACGCCGATGGCAAATTCGATTTGAAGCTTCAGTCGCCGCATTTTCGCACCGATGGAGTGACGGAACACATTGGAGTGTATGAAGCGTTTATTCCCACCGACATGGCCGAGTGTTTGTGGGCAGAACCTATTTCCAGCACAGATGTTTTTGCTGCAAGCGTCTTCGAAACTGCGGGAGAAGCAAAGCCTGCAACAACGAGTGTGACAGTTACGTCTGAAGGCGTTGTTATCAAGGCATCTGGATTTACATATTCCTCGCCAACGATCCGGATTTCAAAAAGTAGTCCTGCCAATGCGAGTGCTACCGCGCAGGGCGGTTCAACTTTGGCAAGACCAACGGGGGTGAAGGCAAGTGCAGCCAAGCAAACTGCTTCGGTTTCATTCACTCGACAACAAGGCGTTCGCTACTCGGTGAGTGCAACAAAGGGAACGATTAAAAAGACATTCGTCTGTTCACTTGGCAAAACCCGTGTGACGTGCAAAGCATCGCGCCTTGCAGCGGGTAAATGGAAAGTGACCGTACTTGCCACGTCGGGCAGTAAGCGAGCAACTCCGTACGCTGCAACCGTGGTGGTGAAGTAATCAACAATTCGTCGTTATATACAAAAAGGGCCTGAGCATTTCTGCCCAGGCCCTTTGTAAATATTAATGAGTGGAATGACTAGACGAATGCTGAGGCAAACACCAAGGAAACGATGGTCATCACCTTGATCAAGATGTTCATTGCAGGCCCTGAGGTGTCCTTGAAAGGGTCACCCACGGTGTCGCCTACAACAGCAGCTTTGTGTGGGTCAGAACCCTTGCCACCATGTGCACCGGCTTCGATGTACTTCTTGGCGTTGTCCCATGCTCCACCTGCATTTGACATGAAGATGGCAAGTGCAAAGCCTGTCACGAGAGCACCAGCGAGCAAGCCACCAAGTGCATCAACACTCACGAAGCCCACCGCAAGTGGCACAACTACAGCTAACGAACCAGGAATAATCATTTCGCGCAACGATGCTTCAGTAGAAATAGCAACGCAACGTGCAGAGTCGGGAATGACTCCTTCTTTGCCCTCTCGCAAACCTGGAATTTCTCGGAACTGACGACGCACTTCTTCAATCATCTTGTTGGCTGCACGACCGACTGCGTCGATGGTAAGCGCTGCAAACAAGAAGGGAAGTCCTGCACCAATAAACAATCCGACGAACACTTCAACGTCGCCAACATTGAGATTGAGTGCAATCTTGTCTGCGCCACTTGCATCGAGAACTGCGTATTCAAAGCTCTTGAACAAAGCAAGCGCAGTAAGTGCTGCTGAACCAACAGCGAAACCCTTTGCAATTGCTGCAGTGGTGTTACCCAATGAGTCAAGAGCATCGGTGACTTTGCGCACGCTTGGATCGAGGTGAGCCATCTCGGCAATACCGCCGGCATTGTCTGAAATGGGGCCGTAAGCATCAACTGATACAACAACACCAGTGGTTGCCAACATGCCAACAGCTGCCATGGCAATGCCATAGATGCCGCCAGGAACACCACCAGCAACGTTGCCGAGTGCTTGCTCGCCACCCCAATAGGCAAGGCCGACGCCAACGAGAATCAAAACCACCGATGAGGCGACCGACACCATGCCGGCAGAGATACCTGCAAGCACGGTTGTCGCAGGACCTGTTTCTGATTGCTTGGCAATCTTTTTCACAGTGGGGTATTGATCTGAGGTGTAGTACTCAGCAGTTTTGCCGAGTGCCCAACCCACAAGAAGTCCACCGACAACAGCAACGGCCATACCCCATGGCTTGTCGCTGTCGCCAAACATCCAATAGGACAAAGCAACTGTTGCAATCGCGGTTATTGCCATGGCTACGTTGGTGCCCATATGAAGCGCCCTGCTCAAGGCGTGTGAATCGGTGGAGTCGCCACCACGCACAAAGAATGATCCAAAGATGGACGCCACCATGCCCACAAAGGCAATAGCAAGCGGGAACATCAGCAATGCAATGGTGGAGTATCCGCCGTTTTGCACCAGTTCAGTTGCACCAGCTTTGTCGGCTGAAAGACCCATCGCAAAGGCAACAAGTGAAATCGGCGCAATGATTGATCCGGCGTAGGACTCGAACAAGTCAGCACCCATTCCAGCGACGTCACCTACGTTGTCGCCCACGTTGTCGGCAATTGTTGCCGGGTTACGTGGGTCATCTTCGGGAATACCAGCTTCCACTTTGCCAACGAGGTCTGCGCCTACGTCTGCTGCTTTGGTATAGATACCGCCACCAACACGTGAAAAGAGAGCAATAGACGAAGCTCCAAGACCAAATGCAGTCACAATTTCAAAGGCATCGTCTACTTCCATCCATGTCACAAAGACCAGATAGATCGCAACAAGACCAAGCAAGGCGAGCCCTGCAACGGTGAAACCCATCACAGCGCCACCACGGAATGCGATGGGGAGGGCTTTGCCAGGACCTTGCTTGGCTGCCTCGGCGGTACGAGCGTTTGCCATTGTTGCAACGGTCATACCGACATAACCCGCACCTGCGGACAACAGTGCACCTAAAACATAGGTAACCGATGCAAGTGGGGTAATGACGATTGCGAGAATAATGGCCAAGGCCCCAATGAAGAACGCCACCCAGGTGTATTCCTTTTTGAGGAATGCACGTGCGCCCTTTTGGATCTCCGTCATCAGGAAGATCATGCGGTCATCTCCTGGTGAGGCCGCCGCAACATTTTTATAGAAGAAGACTGCGAGAAGAAGCGCCGCAATTGCGGACCCTCCCGCTAGATACGGAATCATTTCCATGTGGGTACTCCCAATTCGTTTGAGTTGTTGTACCCGAACCTGGGGCAATCATCATTTGTGGGTATGAGTCACAAAGGGGTCAAGCCGTGGGGAACGGGGCGTCACAACAGTAGCGAACACGGCACTCAAAGTGGAACTTCCATAGTCGTAGCCACTGAAACCTATATTCCGCGACCGGGGGCAAGAATGACGCCAAACGGACGATTGTTCGTACTGTCGAGCGGGTTTTACGCGGTCTGCGCACAGTTTTCCGACGCTTTTTGGAATTTGGTCACCAGAGTTACCTAAACCTAAATTTGAACAATGATTACAAATTCACTACCCCGGGCTTATTCACGCAAATCGGCGGGGGTGCTACTTCTTGTTGGTGTTTTGGCTGGTGTCACTGTTGGTGGTGGTGTTGGCGTGATTGCTGCATCAACAACAAAAACTGTGACGGTGTGTGCCGATAACACAACAAACATGTTGCGTTATGCCAAGGGCGGAACTTGTTCAGAGACGGAAACGCCGGTGGTCCTGAATCAAACTGGTCCTGTTGGTAAAACAGGCAAGACAGGTGCAACAGGTAAGAACGGTAAGAGTGGCAAAGCTGGTGCTACCGGCGCGAAGGGTGACACGGGGGCTGCCGGTGCGAAAGGTGACACTGGCGCAAAGGGTGACTCTGGTGCGAAGGGTGACACTGGACCTGCTGGACCTACTGGTGCGACTGGTAGCGGAGGAAGTGGTGGTGGAGCAAGTGCTCCTGTAGCAACAGGCGCGAACTGTATTGCATCAAAGTGCACATACGTGATTGGCGACACCGGCCCTGGTGGCGGCATCATCTTCTTTGTTGATTCCATCGACCAGTACACAGGAGTGAATTATCTGGAAGTAGCACCGGTGGGTTGGGGTAACGGAATAACCGTCAATGAGGGTGGTTTGAGTGGTGAAACAACGGGCAGCTCAACTGTGGACCCAAAGATGAAGTGGTGTTCAGACACAACTTTGTTGCTGAGTCTTAATGCATGGGCTAAGTCAGCTGTTGGTGCTGGAGCAAACAATTCGTCCACTGCTGATACAACGTGTGCCGGTGGTGCTATTCAGGCTGCATCTGACTACGCAGGTGGTTCAAAATCAGATTGGTTTTTGCCTTCTATCGGAGAAGCAATGCTGATCTACAACAATTTAAGGCCAGTGGGTGTTGGTGATTTTGTTGCTGGCGATTATTGGAGTTCGACTGAGTACGACGCAACCCAAGCGGGGACCCAGCGCTTCGCCCTGGGGTTCCAGTCCTTCGCCGGTAAGTCGAACGCAAACTACGTGCGTCCAGTGCGAGCTTTTTAACTATTCACCTATCTTTGAGCAGCATGCCACCAACATCGCTGACCGGTTCTTAAGGTCCGGTTTATTTCACTAACAGTTTGGGGTTATTTCACTAACACTCATAGGTGCGGTGTTATCAAAATTAGGTTATACCTTGTGACGTAAGTGTTGGCGGTTACAGGGTTGAGCGGTTTTCACATGGTTTGCTCAGAGTTTTCACACGCGTTTTTGGTGACCGAATTGTGGTGATCGAAGTGACCTAGAGTGCCGTATGAGAAAAGTACTTAAATCTAAGACTTATTCGCATCGAGCAGGGCTACTACTTCTTGTTGGTGTGTTAGCTGCTGTCGCTGTTGGTGGTTCTGTAGCTGCTGCACCAACGACAAAGGTGACATGGAAAGTTTCGTCACTAATGGCAGGTGAAGCCAAGAAGTTGTCTGCTGTGGTGTCAACAAATTCTCCAGGTGTGAAGACCTGGTTGAAAAAAGGTACGTGTACGTTGACCCCGACGCGTAAACCAACGAGAGTGAAGATGGGTGCGTCAGGCTCGTGCCTGTTGACGTTGAAGATCGCTAAGTCAAAGAATTACCCGGCGAGAACATCAAAGAAAAGAATCTCGCTTGTCGCTCCTGCGACGACTACGACCACAACTGTCGCGCCTACAACAACTATTGCGCCAACAACGACTGTCCCGATAACAACAACTGTTGCGCCCGCGACGACTGTTGCGCCTACAACAACTGTTGCTTTGACGTGTGCAACTGGCGGTGCATGTGTTGTCGGTAATACAGGCCCTGGTGGCGGTACGGTTTACTATGTCGCTCCTTCTAATTTCACCTCTACCGGTTCTGCTTGTGGCGCTACGTGTAGGTATTTAGAAGTTGCACCAGTTGGGTGGATAAGAGCTTCTACACCTGCTGGGCAAACGAACTGTGATGATGGGACTGTGGGCACAAGCTCAGTTGACCCGAGGTGTGTGTGGTCAGGCAACACAAGTGTTACAATTGGTTCAACGGGAACAGGAATCGGGACAGGCTACGCCAATACTTCAGCGATGATTCTCCAAAGCGATACTGCAGGAAAAGCAGGAACTGTTGCCCGCGCATTTCAAGGCGGCGGCAAAACCGACTGGTTTTTGCCATCGAAAGACGAACTGAACGCCCTATGTAAATGGGCGTTTAACGACACCGTGAATGTGATCTGCAATAACAGTGGTTCTGGCGGTTCATCGTTAACGAACGGTGGTTTTGCTTCTTGGCCCTATTGGAGTTCGTCTGAGAGCTCCTCGTCGGTTTCGTGGATCCAGGACTTCGGATCAGTAGATAATTTGCGCGGGTCCCCGGGCCCGGAGAGCCAGTCAGCGAACTATATCCACGTGCGTCCGGTGCGGGCTTTTTAACTATTCATTTATTCATCTATTTGTGTTCGGGTTGCCAGTAGTGGGAAGAACACAAAAAGATTGTTTTTGGGCGCCATGTCAACAGCAGCGCTGACCGGTCCCTGGGGTCTGGTTTATTTCACTAACAGTTTGGGGTTATTTCACTAACACCCCTGGGTGGAGCTGGGGGGAATCGAACCCCCGTCCATCAGGTGCTAAACGTTCGTGCTACGACCATTCCCAACTTCGGTGCTGACGCAACACCATCGGCGGGTCGAATGAGTTCAACTTGCGTTGAACACCGCGGGTCGTCTTTGCGGCCTGTCAACAGACTTTCCTGCGGTCAGCTTTCTTTCCAGCTGTCATCCACCGCTTCTGTTGCCGGGCTGCGGTGAACTGGCCCCGTGCGGTCTCACGACTCACGAGTGCTCTCTGTCACCTAAAAATTAGGCGGCGAGAGCGAACTGCTCGTTGGCAGATATTTTTTTGCCCCGTTTAACGAATCTGAGCAATTCGGGTCGCACGCTCGGCCAGCGAAACTGATGTCGAAACCTGTCAGCCCCAGTGATGAGTGTGTATTACGTAGCGTGCTCTTTTCTGATGCACGCCGTCAGTGTAGGCCGAGTAAATGCAGTTCAGAACGCAGAGATCAGCTTTAAAAGCCCTTATTTTTTCGGCCGAGTTCGCGTTGAATCTCGCGCTTCACATCACGCTCTGCAATGGCCTGACGTTTGTCGGCGTGTTTGCGCCCTTGGGCGAGTGCGAGTTCAACTTTCACGCGGCCGTCGCGCAAGATGAAACTGAGAGGCACAAGCGTGAGGCGATCTTTCATGATGCTTTCGCGAAAGCGACGAATTTCGGTTGCGTGCAGTAAAAGTTTGCGTGGGCGGTCGGGGTCGTGTGCACCTACGCCAACAGCAAAACGGTAAGGAGCAATGTGTACGCCTTCTAGCCACACTTCGTGGTTCATGACGCGGGCATAGGCATCGGCAAGTTGCACCTGGCCCGTACGCAAACTTTTTACTTCGCTGCCCACCAGCACAATGCCGGCTTCCACCACATCAATAATGGTGAAGTCGTGGCGAGCCTTACGGTTGCTCGCAAGGATGGTTTGCCCTGCTTGTTTCATAGAAGTGTGCTCAGGCTACCGATAAGCCAAGCGCAGCGATTTCGGCGGCTGCTTTTGTGCAGGCTTCTACAAGTTCGTTCATGCGTTGTGGGGTAAGGCGAGTGCTGGGGCCTTGAATGCCTAGTGCATAGTGGGAATATTGCGCAGATTGTTCAACGGCCAATACCGGTACGGCAATTCCATTGGCTCCGTCGTAGCGTTCGCCAATGTTCATAGCGAATTTGTGCGACTGTACTTCTTCAATATGAGCGGTGAGTTCTTTCACCGAAGTGATGGTGTTCTCGGTGAACTTTTCGAGTTTTTCTAATTGCTTGATTGTTTCGTGTATTCCTTGCGCGTTGAACGCGAGGAGCACTTTTCCCATTGCAGATGCATGGAGCGAAAGTTCACTTCCTGATAAATGATCAACGCGAAGTGCTTGTGAGGAATGCTTTTGAGCAACAACGTGTGCGGTGCCGTTATGCAATACAGCAAAGCTGGTGGATTCGCCGGTGCTCGTGCAGAGGCGTTGCAAGATGGGTTGCACACTTTCTAAGCCAATAGAAGAGAGATACTTTCGCCCGAGTACTCCCGACAAGGGGCCGAGTTGGTAGCGCTCGGTGACGGGGTCTTGGGTAACGAGATGCGTATCGACAAGTGTGCGAATGATGCGGTGAGTGGTGCTGGGGCTCAAGTGCACTTCGGCAGCGATGGTCTTTAATGCGAGGCCAGGGTGAGTGGCATCTGCATCGGCTGGTGTGTCGGCCAGAACGCGCAAAATGGAAACGGCCCGCTCAATGGAGTGCACTCCTGAGGTGGGCTGAGCGTTGGACGTCATACGACATATTGCCAAGGATCTCGTTATTTTCCGCTGATGTTGTTATTGCCGATAAAGGTGACTAGGTTGGTCAACAATTAAAAACGGAATGTCATTCCGTCAAACGGAATATGTGGAATAGGGAAATGTTGAAACAGGCGGACATCAAGAAAAGAGCGCGAGCCCTGTTCTTCGTCGTTGCTGCTTTTGGTTCGTTGGGGGCATGTTCAGGGCAGGTAGAGGCGGGGGTGACTTCTGGTGGCATTTCACAAAAGATCCGCATTGGATATTTCGCCAATGTCACTCATGCCGCTGCATTGGTAGGGGTGCAGTCGAAGCTTTTCGAGAGGTACTTCGCTGCCGACAAAACGAAAGTTGAATTCGTTGTTTTTACCGCTGGCCCTGCAGTGATAGAAGCAATGAAGGGTGGGGCGATCGATGCCGGTTATATCGGCCCGAACCCCGTGTTGATGGGGTATGCAACAACCGGTGGAACGGCACTACGCATTGTTGCTGGCTCAACCCTCAATGGCGCACAACTCATCGTGCAAAAACCAATAGCTTCGCTTTCTCAATTGGTGGGGAAAACTATTTCAACTCCGCAACTTGCCAATACCCAAGATGTTGCTGCGCGGTCGTATCTCAAAAAGCAAGGCTTCCCCACAAACATTTGGGGGAATGGAAAAATTAAAATCGTTCCCATAGATAATGCTGCAACTTTAAATTTGTTCAAAGAAAGAAAAATTGCAGGTGCCTGGGCACCAGAACCGTGGGCATCTCGGTTGGTGCATGAAGGCAATGGAAAAGTTCTGCTTGATGAGAAAAACATCTGGCCTCAAAAGCGATTTATTACCACCAGCTTGATTGTGGGAACTCAGTTTCTGGGCAAGTATCCGCAAACTGCAGAGACTTTAGTGAAAGCCCATGTGGCAATTACCGAGATGATTCAGCAGCCCAATAATGCAGTGCAAGTGAAGAAGTTTGTCCAGTCTGGTCTTTTGCAGTCAACTGGCAAAACGCTTGCCAGTAAAACGCTCGATAGGGCTTTGGGAAATGTGATCTTCAGTAATGATCCGTTGGCGCAAGGGCTGGAGGAAAACATCACGACCGCCCAGGCGGTTGGTCTTCTACGTAAACCTTCGGACAAATTCAAAGATATTTACGACCTGAGAATTCTTAACAAGGTTCTTGCAGGGGCCAATCAACAAACAAAAAAGTATGACGCTTTAGATTTCGGAGTGGATTAATGATCACGACAGATCAATCTGTATCGCTAGACATCAATGGAATATCGAAACGTTTTCCAGGAGGCGCTTCAATAGTTCTCGACAATGTTTCTCTTTCCATTGCGCAAGGGGAGTTTGTTTGCTTGCTTGGCGCGAGTGGGTGTGGAAAAACAACTTTGTTAAACCTCATTGCAGGTTTAGATGTGCCCTCAAGTGGAACCATTACGTCAAATGGTCGCACCTCGCTCATTTTTCAAGAGCCAGCTCTGTTTCCTTGGTTAACTGCAGGCAAGAACATTGAACTGGCACTGAAGGCAAGTGGTGTTGAGCGTTCAAAGCGCAAAGAGAAGGCTCAAGAGCTATTGCATCTTGTGCATCTCGATAGGTCGTACGACCAGCGCCCGCATGAATTGTCGGGTGGCATGAAGCAGCGCGTCGCTATTGCTCGAGCATTGGCACAAGAGTCAAAAATATTGTTGCTCGATGAGCCCTTTGCTGCACTCGATGCCATTACGCGCGACTTTTTGCATGAGGAAATTTCTCGGGTGTGGAAAGAGCGCGGGCTCAGCATTGTTTTTGTAACACACAATGTGCGCGAAGCAGTTCGGCTGGGCCAGCGTGTGCTGTTGTTGTCGTCGCGGCCGGGGCGAGTGATTCGTGAATGGAATATCGACCTCGCACATCCGCGCAATATTGATGACCCGCATGTAGCCGTGTTGGCTTCTGAAATTACTGCTGAATTGCGTCAGGAGATTCGTCGCCATGCCCGCTGATTTTGAAGTTCAAGAAGTTGATGATTTAGCAACGCTGGAGTCGGGTTTAGATGCACTCGAGACAACTGGTGTGCAAGAGAAGCGCTTCACGCCAAAACGCGTTGCACTGAAGGTGGCTCCAGCAATTTTTGCAATTGCAGTTGTGCTGGGTATTTGGCAGTTACTTTTTGCTCTGAAGATCAAACCTGACTATGTGATTCCTAGCCCGCAGATGGTGTGGAATTCATTCACTGCTCAATGGAAATTGGGAATGGTGTGGCCAGCAGTGCAAAACAGCATCACACGAGGCTTCATTGGCTTCGCATTGTCGGTAGCAATTGCTACTCCTTTAGGAATACTCATTTCGCAAGTGAAGTTTGCCCGCCTCACATTGCGGCCCGTACTTTCAGGTTTGCAACAACTTCCTTCAGTGGCGTGGGTTCCTGCTGCAATTATTTGGTTTGGTTTATCGCCAAGCACCATTTATTGCGTGGTCATTTTGGGTGCAACACCGTCAATTGCCAATGGGCTTGCAGCAGGAATTGATCAGATTCCACCGTTGTATTTACGTGCAGCAAAGGTGCTCGGCATTTCCGGGTTTTCTGCCGTGAGACAAGTGGTGCTACCAGCAGCATTTCCTGGGTACTTGAATGGGCTAGAGCAAGGTTGGGCCTTTGCCTGGCGTTCGCTCATGGCGGCCGAACTCATTGCAGTGTCGCCCGAACTGGGTGCGGGTTTGGGCCAACTTTTAGAAGTGGGTCGCACGTTGGGCGATATGTCACTTATTGTGATGAGCATCTTCCTCATCCTTATTACTGGTATCTGTGTAGAGCGACTTTTCTTTGCTCCTCTTCGGCGACGAGTGTTACGGGCCCGCGGTCTTCTCGTTGAGTAGTCGCACCGTGCGCAAACTCTGGCGCTAATGTCACAGTGCATGTTGACTGTTGCCGCACACTCCATTGAAGAGATGAAACAACATGCTCTTGCTGGCTACCCCTATGAGAGTTGTGGGCTGTTGGTGGGTGTGCGCGAAACAGGAGTGGTGGCTCGGTTTGTGCCGTGTACCAATGTGGCCAACAGCGCTCGCGTGTACACCATCGACGCCAAGGAGCACTTTCGCGCCGAAATGGCTGCCGAAGACGACGGCTTGGAAGTGATTGGCGTGATGCATAGCCATACCCATAGTGAGGCGTACCCCAGCCCCACCGATGTGGCCCAGGCCCCCGACCCTGGTTGGCACTATGTGATTGTGACCCTGAAGAGGGAAGTGCCCGAAGTGAGGAGTTTTCTCATCAATTCTGAGGCTCCCGAACCTGCTCAGATAGAAGAAGAAAGCATCTCTGAGCTGATCTGAGCATCCGAGCGAGCAATTCAGTACAATTCCGACAGTATTAGTCACGAATTGCCAAAGGAGGCCCTCATGTTGAACGACAGCGTGCTCGACCTCATTGGCAATACCCCGATGGTCGATGTGAGCGTTTTGTCGCCCAACCCGCGCGTGCGTTTGGTGGCAAAGTTGGAAAACCAGAACCCCTTTGGTTCGGTGAAAGACCGCATTGCGAAGTCGATGATTGAAGCTGCTGAAAAAGACGGCACCTTGTTGCCAAGTCAGCGCATCTTGGAACCATCGTCGGGCAACACCGGCATTGCACTTGCGGCTATTGCGCAAATCAAGGGTTACCCCATCACTATTTTGATGCCAACAAGTGTCTCCATTGAGCGGCGTCAAATGTTGCAAATTTTTGGCGCCGACATTGTGCTCACTCCTGGTGAAGAAGGTTCAAACGGCGCCGTGCGACGTGCGCAAGAAATGTCTGAAGCGCACCCTGAGTGGTGCTTCTTGTATCAGTACGCAAACAATGCCAACCCGCAGGCACACTATGAAAATACGGGCCCGGAAATTTGGCGCGACTGCCCTGAAATTACGCACTTCGTTGCAGGTCTCGGTACTTCTGGAACATTGATGGGTACGGGAAAATTCCTCAAGGAGAAAAACCCGAACATCAAACTCATCGCTATTGAACCGCCACTAGGTGAGCGTGTTGAAGGTCTACGTAACTTAGAAGACGGCTATATTCCTCCAGTTTTTGAAAACTGGCACGGCTTTGAACTTCTCGATCGCAAGCGTGTGGTGCGACCACGCGAAAGCATTGAATGGACGCGACGCCTTGTTGCTGAAACAGGAATTTTTGCTGGTCTGTCCTCTGGAGCCAGCCTTGCTGGTGCAGTAAAAGTGGCACAAGACCTTGAAGAAGGTGTTGTGGTGTTTGTGGTGTGTGACGGTGGCTGGAAGTACTTGTCGACTGGTGCCTACACCGACGACCTCGATGCAGCTGAAGCTGCTGCTGAAAAAATAATTTACTTCTAATTCGCCACCAAAATAGCGAGAATGCTTTAACTTGCGTGCAAAATGGCCGCGCCGACCACAATGCAACCGTACTCGCGTGCCCCAGGCTCTAACCTGTTCTCGGAATGGTGCAGCCAATTGGAATGTTTGACTCGGGCTTTGGTGGCTTGACGGTTGCTCGCGCAGTTATCGACCTGTTGCCCAACGAAGATCTTGTTTACATTGGCGACACGGGTAGGTATCCCTATGGCAATAAGCCTGCTGCGGAAGTGCAACGCTTTGCTCACGAAATTGCCACCAGTTTGGTGAACGACTTCGACGTGAAGCTCATTGTGGTGGCATGCAACACGGCTGCTTCGGTTGCACTTGAGCAGTTGAAAGAAACCTTGCCCGTGCCGGTGGTGAGTGTCATTGAACCTGGTGTGAGTGCGCTCGTGCAAACCACACGCAACAAGCGAGTGGGCGTTATTGGCACTGTGGGAACCATCGACTCGGGTGCATATGAACACGCCGTTGGGGCAGCAGATGCTTCGGTGTCGCTGGTGTCGGCAGCATGCCCTGGGTTAGTGGAGTTCGTTGAACGTGGGCAAACAAGTGGAGCCGAAGTAACGCTTCTTGCGCAACGACTCCTTGCGCCCATCGTTGATGCTGGTGTCGACTCGTTGCTGCTGGGGTGCACGCATTACCCATACCTCGCCCGAGTAATTAGCGATGTGATGGGCCCCGATGTGGTGCTGGTGTCATCGGGTGATGAAACTGCTTTTGCGGTGAAAGAGATGCTTGAAGTAGCTGAGTTACAAGAAGACACAAGTCGCGTGGGCGAACATTTCTTTTATTCCTCTGGAGACCCAGAATGGTTTGCGCATTTAGGGCGTCGACTCTTTGGCCCAGAGCTGAGCGATGCACAATCGTGGATCGTAAAATAAACATTCACTAACAAGGAGACAACATGACACGACCAGACGGACGCGCGGCGAATGAATTGCGGCCACTCACATTTCAACGCGATTTCACCGAGATGGCAGCCGGGTCTGTTTTGGTTTCTTTTGGCAACACACGCGTGTTGTGCACAGCTTCGGTCGATGAAAATGTTCCACGTTGGATGAAGGGAACCGGCAAGGGCTGGGTCACTGCGGAATACAGCATGTTGCCAGGTTCGTCACCAGAGCGCGTCGACCGTGAAGCCGCTAAAGGCAAGCAGAGTGGCCGCACCGTAGAAATTCAGCGCCTCATTGGCCGCTCATTGCGTGCGGCATGCGACATGAAGCTTCTTGGCGAACGCCAAGTAGTGGTCGACTGTGATGTGTTGCAGGCCGATGGCGGTACCCGTACCGCAAGTATTTGTGGCGGGTTTATTGCTTTGCACGATGCGCTCACACGTGTGCAACAAAACGGACTCATTACAGCGCACCCATTGCATTCGCAGTGTGCGGCAATCAGCGTTGGCATTCACAATGGTCAACCCATTCTCGACCTCCCTTACGTTGAAGACAGCTCGGCTGAAGTTGATATGAACGTGGTGATGTTGCAGCCAGTTGCTGGCGGTGAACCAAGCTTCGTTGAAGTGCAAGGAACTGCAGAAGGTAAAGCATTCACCCGCGGTGAACTCGATGACCTTTTGGGTTTGGCAGCACATGGGCTGGGGCAGATCTTTACGGTGCAGCGCAATGTGTTGTCGACAGCACCAACACCTCGTACTTTGGGTCGCTAACCATGGCACTGCAACTGGTGTGTGCTTCGGCAAACCCCGGCAAAGTTGCAGAAATTGAACAACTCATGCCGCAAGGCGTTTCCTTATTGCCACGACCTACGTCGGTGCCCGACGTTGTAGAAGACGCCGACACGTTGGTGGGTAATGCGCGCCTCAAGGCGCAAGCCATTGTGAATGCAACGGGGTGCCCGGCACTCGCCGACGACACAGGGCTCTTTGTTGACGTACTCCAGGGTTTGCCTGGAGTACGAACAGCGCGTTATGCGGGTGAAGAAGCAACCGATGCCGACAACAAACGAAAACTTCTTGCCGCGTTGGAAAACACCACCGAACGTTCGTGCCGTTTTCAAACAGTGGTGGTGGTGCTGTGGCCAAATGGCGATGAAATTGTTGTGGAAGGCGTGTGCGAAGGCTCTATTGCAACCAGTGAAACAGGAACGAGTGGTTTTGGTTTCGACGCTGTGTTTATTCCGACCGATGGCGATGGAAGAACCTTTGCTGAAATGAATGCGGTAGAAAAAAATGCAATGTCGCATCGCGGACGCGCATTTGTTGAACTAGTGAAAGTGCTTACCAGCCGCGTAGGTCAATAGCCCATTCGTCAACCACAAGGCCTTCGCGGTGCACGAAGGCACGCTCGTGTTGCGACATGGTGGGGTCGATGTGTGCAGGTGTAATGAGCACGCGTTCGCCCACTTGGGGGAGTGTGAGCGGTGCGGGAATGGGTTGCGATGCTGCGTCGCGCTTCACGGCAAAGGTGATGTGCTCATCGGAGCAAAACCACACGTCATAACCATCAACTTCGGGGTTGCCGTGGTCCATGCCGAGAGCCTTGAGCCCTACATCGGCAACAGCCCATTGTGCTGAGCGAGAAATCACAGTTCCTACAACGTGTGCGGCTTGGATAAACGGAAAACCCAACGTTGCATAGTGCGTGTCCATGAGTGCATAGCTGCCAGCTTGCAGTTCGGTAATGCCCGACGTGAGGTGTTCTTTGTACGTTCCCGTTCCGCCAGCAGAGATGATGTCGCCTCCAACGCTTTGTGCACATGCATGCAGAGTTTGCATCGCAGCATTTACCTGATGTGATTTGTCGGCGGTCTTGTCCATCATGAGGTGACCTTCGTAACCCATTACTCCGCGCACGGTGAGGCCAAGCGAGCGTGCTAGGTCGGCGAGGCGCCCGGCGTCGTCGGGCTCGCAGCCACAACGCGGCAGTCCAACGAAAACATCGATGACAACTTTTTTAAGACCCGCGCGAAATGCAGCACGAATTGTTTCTTCAGAGTCAACAGCAATGGTGACGTTGGTTCCGGCCAGTGCACCAAGTCGTGCCACATCGACGCACTCATTGGCGAGCAAAATATCGGTATTGAGATCGGCCTTGGCAAGGCCAAGTACTTCACGTGGAGTTGCGCAGGTGAAGCCTGTGTGTCCGAATCGCTCTTGCACCTTTGCGAGCGCTGTGCACTTGTGGGCTTTCACATGGGGCCGCAAAGTGGTGCCGGGGTACGAGGCCGCCATGGCAGACAAATTGTGCTCGAGGGCGTTGGCTTCAATAATGAGAGCCGGGGTCGGCAGGTCGTCGATGTACACGTGCCGACGGAGAGACTCGAACTCTCACTGGCGGCGTCCTAAGCGCCGTGCCTCTGCCATTGGGCTACGTCGGC
>Ga0102919_1000139_pt1 | contig 17144 bp, 17 predicted proteins | sample Colrivmet1563A02_FD_78203 | JGI IMG/M metagenome (GOLD analysis project Ga0102919, IMG submission 78203) | Estuarine microbial communities from the Columbia River estuary - metaG 1563A-02 | ecosystem: Environmental > Aquatic > Marine > Intertidal zone > Estuary | place: USA: Columbia River... | reverse complement strand
CCTGCAGGTGGTGGATACCGCGGCCGATGCGGTCCAAGTGATTGAAGATTTTTACAGCCGCTTTGTCTTGAGTCCCAACTTTTGATGAGTCGGGGATTGTTGCGATTTGCGATCGGCTTGATTTGGGGGTTGGCCTGCCCTTGTTGGGTTCTTGCCCAAGACTTTATTCATCCTGTCGAAGGACTTCCTCTCACTTCGGGTGTTTTTGGGGAATTAAGAACCAATCATTTGCATTCAGGATTGGATTACAGGACCGGGGGGAATACCGGTGTCCCGGTCTTGGCCTCCGCTAACGGTCATGTGAGCCGTATCAAAACCTCGGCGACGGGTTACGGCCTTGCCGTGTACTTGGATCACCCCAACGGCTACACCACGGTTTACGCCCACCTGGAGCGCTACGCCAGCCCTTTGGCTGAATGGATCAAGACGCGGCACTATCAATACCTTCAATTTGAACTGGATCTGGCCCTCAAACCCGGTGAAATCCCTGTTCGTCAAGGCCAAATCATTGGCTACAGCGGCAACACCGGCGGCTCCGGGGGACCCCACCTTCACTTTGAAATCCGCCATACCCTGAGTGAAGCCATCATCAACCCACAGCATTTGGGTTTGAGGTTGTTGGATCAAAAGGCGCCTTATTTTCAATCCCTTCGTTTGGTGGAAATAGCGGGTCCCGGCCTCAGTCAACGTGTGTTACGAACCACCGACTTGTTCCCGCCCAAAACCAAGGTAACCAAAAGCAAAGGCAGGAAATCCCGCAAATCCAAACGCAAGCCTGCACCCGCAGTCGTCCGTCCACGGACGTATCCTCTCAGCGACGATGGTACGCCTTCTGAATCGGCCTCTGTGATCCCCGTTCCCTTAAAGAGCACTGGGTATATCGAATTAATGGCCAGGGATCGGCAAGACTCCAACGAATTAACCACCGGGGTCTATCGCATTGTTGTGTTACAGAACCGAGATACCATCTACGAATTCAAAGCAGACGGTTTTCATTTTGACCAAACGCGCTATGGGAATTCGGTGATGGATTATCCCTCCAGAATCCTGGATCGATCCCAAAGGCATCGCTGCCAGGTAAGTCCTGGAAACCAGCTGCCTATGTACGGTCGCATTCGTCGGAATGGTTTGCTTTACCCTCCCAACGAGGGATCCGTCGACTCGGTGCAAATATGGTGTTATGACTTTAACGGGAACAAAGCTGGGCGAGGCTTTGCAGTCAAGGCGGATTCAGCAGCGGCCGTTCCGATTCGCATGGCACCCCGCATTCCGACCGACCGCGAAACCATCCTTCGGGATCAAGGCCTGGTTCTGCGTTTGCCTCCAGGGACTCTCTACGATGAGGAGCCGTTGCGTCATCGATCGCTTCCTCCAGCATCGGGTAACCTGGCCTCCAGAACTTGGGAAATTCACAACGCTCGGACGCCGGTTCACCAACCCTACGATGTCCGTATTCAGGCCGGGACCCATCGGATCAATCCATCCCTGCGTTCCAAGGTTTTTTTGGAAAACAAAGGCCTGGGGAATCAAATCGCCTACCATTCGGGGACTTGGGATGGAAATTGGTTCCTGAGCCAGGCACGGATGTTCGGTCGATTGAGCCTGGTTGCTGACACCGTGCCACCCGCCATCCGTTGCTTACTCAATCCCAAAATAAAAGTCCTTCGGAGGGGTCAAATCCTTTCCTATCGGATCAGCGATGCCATTACCGGTGTGCACGATTACCGACTCTGTGTCGGCGATGCTTGGGTTTTGGGTCAATTCGATGCCAAAAACAGCCTGTTGACCGTCGCCGTGGACGAATGCTTCCCGCTTGGAAACCAAAACCTGGAATTGATTGTTAAAGACAAAGCCGGCAATTCCCGTATCCATCGTCTCCTCATTGACATCGAAGGAATGGACCCGTCCTCTTTGCTCCCTGAACCTTAAAACTCAAACACACCTACCATGCCCAGACCCCAAGTTGGCGAAAAAGCCCCTGCCTTTGAAGCCCCGGACCAAAACGGAAAAATGCGGAGCCTCCATGAATTCAAGGGGCAACGTTTGGTCCTTTACTTTTATCCCAAGGACGATACGCCTGGTTGCACGGCCGAAGCTTGCAGTCTGCGGGATCATTACCAGAGCCTACTCCAAGCCGGTTACCAAATCCTGGGCGTTAGCAGCGACTCACCTGCTTCGCATCAGAAGTTCATCGCCAAATTTCAACTACCCTTTGACCTCATCAGCGACCAGGACAAAACCGTCCACGAAGCTTTTGGAACCTGGGTCCAAAAAAGCATGTACGGTCGAAGCTATATGGGAACCGACCGGGTGACCTTTGTCATCGGTGCCGACGGAATCATACAAGAGGTTATCGCCAAGGTGGATACCAAAAACCACGCCGCTCAAATCCTCGGTTAATTTGGTTTTTTTTGATTTGGAGATGAGGGGCCGGTCTTTCGCCGGATTTGTTCCAAAGAATGCTCCATCCCCTGTCGGATTTCGGGAGACAAACGGGTTCTGTACAATACAACCACAAAGAGCCCAACCATGAGGGACGATTGCCATCCAACGCGCCACAAGGTGACAAGGTGGGATTCGTGCGATGGAGGGGTCAGGGCTTGAAGCAAAAGACCGAAGCCGTAAACCAACACCAAGAGAAGCAACGCCGCAAGGGTGGACCGCCCAAAGGGCTGTATTCTCAATTTGAACCATAGAAATCCCCCCTTGAGTCCATTGAAAAGGAGGATGGACAGGGTGCTACCGGCGGCAGCCCCGGTCAGGCCGTACCTCGGTATCATAAGGTAATTGGCGCCAAAAGAAACAAGTCCCAAAAAAAGAATGGATGCCAGGTTGAAGCGGTAATAGGGTGAATTCAAAATGATTTCTGAATTCAAGCCGTTGGACATATCAAACCAGCGAGCCAGACCAATCCATAACACCACCCATTTACCCGCCTTGTAAACTTCACCGTTGGGCATCAACGCAAAGAGAGCTTCCACGTGGGTCCAGACCAAGACAAGCAACATCCCGCCAATCAGCATTTGGTTGAGGGCCGCCTGCCCATGGAGCTTGGCAAGGGTTCCATAATCCCTTGATTTCCAAGCATGGGTTATTAGGGTCCCTGCGATTTGGGAAACCGAGCGGCGAGGCATTTCGATAATGGTCCCCACAAAGAAGGACAGCGAATAAATACCGGTGGCGGCGAGGCCGGTGAGCCAGGCCAGCATCAGACCGTCAATACGTTCCGCAATCACAACCCCGGCCCCACCGATGATCATCCAAAGCGAATAACGTAGCATCAGTGGACGGAGGGCTCTGCGAACCCGTAGGTACGATGGGTCCAAGTACAGAACCCCCATCAAGCGCAGATACCGCGCGAGCAATAGCACCAAAGCAGCGTAGGTCCCGCAAATACCCCACAAAAAGGCATCCCATCCCAGGTAACCGTGACCATAGGCCAAGGTCAAAACCGTTAACCCCGCCCTTAGCAAAATTTCGCGCAGGAGGGCATTGACCACAATGCGCAAATGCAATCGGGCCCAGATCTCCAAAATATTCTGGAGCATGATGAGCGCCGTCAGCGGAAGTATCATCCACCAATAGCGATTGGCTTCCGGGGAATTGGCGGCAAAAAGGCTTTGCCAGAAATCCCTCAAAAACCAAAACAAGCCCCCAAAAATCAGGAAGCCCACCGCCCCTACCCCCAACGAAAACAACAGAAATCCGTTATGCTGCCGTTGTTCATCCTGGAAATAGGGAAAAAACCGGGACATGGCGCTTTGGAGGCCCAGTTGGGTGAAGATGGAAAGGCTCAGAGCGACCCCCAACAGCAATTCCCGAATCCCGATGAGTTCCGGGTTGAGGTAGCGAGGAAAGAAATAAAGCAGGTTCAATGCGCCCAATGCCACCCCTACATAGGTGACCAGGGTGGATTTGAAGCTTTGGCGTACGACCAGTCCCACGGCGCAAACCTACAACAAAGCAACCAAGTCAACCGATAGGAGTCTATTTTTGGGCATGATGCATATTGCCATCCTGGGATCCAGGGGCATACCCAACCAATACGGGGGATTTGAGCAATTTGCCCAACAACTGGCGGTTTTCCTGGTCCAGCAGGGGCATCGTGTCACAGTTTACAATTCTTCCTTGCATCCCTACCGGGAATCGGAATACCAAGGGGTTGAAATTGTTCGGTGTTACGACCCCGAAAATCATCTGGGAACGGCCGGGCAGTTTGTTTACGACCTGCTGGGTATCCTGCATGCGCGTCGAAAGTCCTACGATGTCATCCTTCAATTGGGGTACACCAGTTCAGCGCTTTGGTACCCTTTGCACCCGTCCGGTGTCCCGGTGGTGACCAATATGGACGGGCTGGAATGGAGGCGCAGCAAATACCGAGGGCTTGTTCGCCGATTTTTGCGTTGGTCCGAAGCAAGGGCCGCCCATCGCAGCCAAGCCCTGGTATCGGATTCCAAGGGAATCGCCCAATACCTACAACAGACCTACGGTTTGGACTCCACTTTTATCCCGTACGCGGCACTGCCCGTTGATCCCCTGACTACCGAAAAGCTCGCCCAGGTTTTGGGGCCTATGGGGTTGGTGCCCGGGGGCTATGACCTGCTGATTGCCCGCATGGAACCGGACAACCATATCCACACCTTGCTTGAGGCCCATGCCCACGCGGCCGCCCTCCGTCCCACCCTTCCACCCCTGGTCCTCGTCGGCCGGCCCGCCAACGCCTTTGCCCGCGGTCTGCAGGCCCGGCATCCCAACAGCCCCCACATCCGCTGGCTGGGAGGCATCTACGAACAAGACACCCTCGAAATCCTACGCCAAGGATGCCGCCTCTATTTCCACGGGCACAGCGTTGGCGGCACCAACCCCTCCCTCCTCGAAGCCATGGCCTCGGGTTGCCGCATCGTGGCCCATAACAACGAATTTAACCGTTCGGTTTTGGGCGATGAAGCCGTCTATTTTGACGAGGCCATCGCTCTCGGTACGTACCTGGCCAACGACAACCCCTGGCCTGAATCCTGGCCCGCCAAACACCGCCAAACCGTCGCCGAACAATACACCCCTGAACAAATCATGGGAGCCTACCTCCACCTACTCCAACAATGCTCCAACGCATCCTGACCTCCGTAGGCCGCTTGGCACCAAGCCCCGAAAGCCGGATCGCCGCCCTGCTGGTGGCCGGGGTCTTCATGCCGCCCTTTTTGCAGGTCCTCGTCCAAGGCCTGTGGTTGGGTTACCTTTTGTGGAACCGGCGTGGTGACCAAGAGCGTAGTAACCAAGAGCGTAGTAACCAACAGGTCAGCTTTTTGAGCCGCCTAAGTCTCCCCGCCTGGGCCCAAATTCTACTGGGCTTGTTGACCTTGCTTTCGTTGTTATGGACCACCAACCAAAGCGAAGGCTGGACCGAAATCATCAGCAAAATTCCTTTGTTCACCTGGCCTATCGCCTTTGCATTGACGGACCAAAAAACCACCAACCTCCGAAACGCCTTGCTGCGTTGGACCTGGATCAGCAGTGGTCTGGTGGGCTTGGTCTGTGTCCTCGATGTCCTCTTTCGAAGCCAAGCCCCGGCCTTTTGGTTCGCCGACCTGGTTTACGAAAATCTGGCCCGAATAAGCGGCCTGCATCCCATCTACCTTTCGATATGGGTCCTCATGGGCATGCTTGCCTACCTCCAAGATCGGGTGGTCGGCTCGGAGGCCAGCGCGCCCTCATCACCCCGTCTCGCCCTGCGTCAAAGGCTCTTTCATACCCTTTACCTGGGATGTTCCTTGGTTTTCCTCACCCAACTCTCCTCCCGCATGGCCCTGTTGACCGCCCTGCTGGTGCTGACTGCGTCGGTCTTTTTTCTGGCCCGCACCGGGCGGCTACGCCTCGTCTACCTTCCTCTCCTCCTCTTGGTCCTCCTCCTTCCTTGGGCCCTTATTAACGGCAACAAAGTCAACCAATCCCGCTACAAAGAAATGGTGAACCTCCAAGGCACCTACCAAAGCGACCGCTGGGGAGGAAGGGCTCTACGCGTCCAAAAATGGAAATACACCCTGCACTGTTACCTGCATTTTCCCCTCTTGGGAACCGGAGCCGGCGATTTCCAAAAAGAACTCCTCGATACCTACCGCCAAAACGATTTTAGCCCAGGCTTCGAAAACCGCTTCAACAGCCACAACCAATACCTGCAGACCTTGGCCACCCTGGGACCCCTGGGACTGGCCCTCCTGCTGACCTGCCTCTTCCTTCCCCTACGCTGGCATTGGGAGGACCGTTACTGGCTGGGCATTGCGACCGTCCTGCTGGTGGCGGCCTCCATGCTCACCGAAAGCTTGCTCGAACGCCAAAAAGGCATTTACATCGTTGGATTGCTAGCCAACGGGTATTTTTGCTACCGACAACGCCCCTCCAAACCAGGACCCCTTGAGCCTCCTCCACCGCAAGCGCTATAGCCGCCCCCTGGCCGGTACCGACCTGGCCTTGGTCACCCTGGGCTATGCCCTGGCCTATTACCTGCGCTTTGGGGAATGGCAACATTTGTTCAGTCCGGATTTTGTCGCCTTTTGGGGCATCCTTCTTTTGCTGTGGATTACATCGGCCCTCATCACCGGATTGTACGAGCGCGCTCCTTCCTCCGATCCGTTTCGACGGCTCTCATTGTGGTTTCGGTGCTTTGTACTCTTTGCTGTAACAACGTACGCATTCAACGGGTTGATCAAAGTCTATTATTCCCGCATTCTCATCACCCTCATGCTGGCCGCGACCGCCAACCTCCAAATCCTCTGGCACTGGTTTTTTCCAACCGTCCTGCGCCGCAGCGGTTTTCATCCCTACCGGGGAGCCAAAGCGGTGCTTCTAGGACCCGGAATCGCGGAAGATTTTGAGCGGATTAACCGCAAAACCCTCCAACTATTTCCTCAAATCCTGGGCTACTTTGGACCCGAAAGAGACGAGCATTCCAGGCACCTGAACCGCTTAGGAGGAGCCGATGAATGGCCGGCCCTCCTCCCCGATTTGCTGCGCTCCGAAACCATTTCGGATATTTATTGCAGTGCCTCCCTGCCCAAAGGCAACGAGCTCGAAGCCCTCAGCCGCCTTGCTTCCGAACATTTGGTCAACCTGCACCTGGTCCCCGATACCAGAATGGTCCCGCTGGCACGCATCGAAATGGACTACCTGGGACATCTGCCCATCTGGAGCCTACGGCCCTTTGCACTCGAAACCGAGAGCGCACAGCGTATAAAGCGGGCCGTTGACTTGGTCCTGTCCTTGGGGGTTCTGGTTCTAGTGCTCTCCTGGCTGGTGCCCTTGATGGCCCTGTTGATACGACTGGACAGCGCAGGGCCGGTGTTTTTTGTGCAATGGCGATCGGGCAAAGACAACCGGCCCTTTCGTTGTTACAAATTCCGCAGCATGCGCCTCAACGATGAAGCGGACACATTGCAGGCCCGCGCCGACGATACCCGCATTACCCGCATGGGGCGTTTTCTTCGTAACACATCCTTGGATGAATTGCCCCAATTCTGGAATGTCCTCAAAGGTGATATGTCCGTGGTCGGACCGCGCCCCCACATGCTCTCCCACACCCTTTCCTATTCCCAAGTGATTGAGCGCTTTATGGCCCGGCATCGGGTCAAGCCCGGCATCACCGGCCTATCCCAGGCCATGGGCTATCGGGGCGAGACCCGGGCCAAACAAGACATGAAAAACCGGGTTCGGCTGGATTTGCTTTATATCCAAAACTGGTCCCTGGGACTGGACCTCAAAATCATGGGGATGACCGCTGCGACCCTTCTTCGTTCTTTGAAGAACGGCCCAGAACCGAGCGCTGGTGCCCCAAACGCAGGATAGCCTGCGGTTCGGAACGACCGGGAAACATCCGGTCCCGGTCCAAACTCAAGCCCACCGACCAAGTCGACCCTCCTTCCTTCCAACGAAATTGCACCGTGCTCCGCCGGTGATCGTAAAGCCCCGGATTCCACGCCTTGAATCCCGAAACTGGACCCGGAACCGGTACCCAAAATTCCTCGGACCACTCCAACGACCGCTGTCCTGGCAAGCGACAGCCCAACGATAGCTTGTGCCGGCCGTAAGATTGATCCAAGTCCGGTGCAGAACCACCAAAATCTGAAAACTGCTGCTGCCATCGAAGGCGATAATCCACCGACCAAATCCCGATGCGTTGACCCAAACGAGCATCCATCATCCAGCGAGGTCGAAGATTGACCCCGCCCGACTCGTTCCTCCAAGCCAAGCGCCAACCGCCCGCAACCCCCGCGTCCCAACCAGCAATCTTGTTTTTCCATCGATAATCAGCCCACCAATCGGTCTGCAAACGCTCTGCATACCATTCCCTCCCCAAAATCCGCAGCGAAACAGGTGGAGGCGGCACCCCGCTCTCCAACCGTAATTCCGCCTCCGCGATCAATCGCAGTTGGGGTGTCACCTTCCAGGGGTACGAACCCTGCAACCACAAAGCCGGTTCCACCGCTGAGGCCCATGAAGGACTGAACAGATACCAAGCCCCAAGCAATAGCGTCTTGCGAGCCAAGAAACGAGGCAGGAACCCCGATCGCTTCTTATTCAAAATAATAGACTTTGAGTTGCACGGTATCCCGCAACAAATCAACGCGCAGGACTTGGTAACGATGCACCGGAAGCGCAGTCCGAAGCCTTAAATCTTCCATAACTCGCTCAGGATTAGCTTCCTGAATCAAATCAACCCGATCGTATAACACCGTCCGAACCGATTCCCGACGGTACAGCCAATTGCTTTCCAGCAAAGCCGTTAACCCCAAGATCCCCAACATCACCGCCCCCATCGTCGGGAGTGGCAAAGCAGCCACCGCCGAAAAAACACCCAACGATATGGCCAAAAAAAGATAGGTCATATCCTTAATCGAAATGTCCTCGGTCCGAAACCGTAACATTCCAAAAACCGCAAAAAGCCCAAAAGCCGCCCCCATCGAAAAGGCGGTTCCGTTGAGGCTGTAGGATAACATAAAAATAACCAGGTTGGTAATGATGAGAGTAAAAAACAAATCCCTCGTTTTGTAAACCCCAAAATATATCCCCCGTACCATCAACCAGACGGCAGCCAAATCCAGAATCAAACGGGCAACAAAATCATTCAACATTCGTGTAGGTTGTTAAGAGTGATGGTTGGCGCAGCACTTTGCGGCCACCGAATAAAAGCCCTGGGCCGTTCCGGCAGGGTTTGGAGCATTATCAATCGCTTGCACTGAAAATATTTGCTAAAGGAACCCTCCTGAACCCTCCCTTGCAGGCTCCATAGGTCCAGCAAATGCCGTTCGCGTCGGGCCTGTTTGAGTTCCAGCAGGACCAAGGACCCAAAATCCAAACGACGGTCCCCGTCGGTGGCCTTCAAGGCCCGGTCAACGGTCAAGCGTTCCCCGTTCACAGGGTTAAACAGGGTCTGGCGTTGGTATTCAATGCGCAGACTCCGTTGGAGGGTGTTGGGAACCAGGGCCTGCAATCCCGCCACCCGGTGTTGACCCGCTTCCAAGCCTTGCGCCAGCAAATCCACGTAGGCCTGATTGGCCCGTTGATTGTCCGTGGCTTCGCCCGGTTGCAAGGCGGTGCGGACTTTGATTTGGTAACCCCGGGGATGTTTTTGTTTGAGCTCCCAAAAGGAACGCTGATTGGATTGATAGGTTCTTAATCGGAATTTGTTACGACGCAGTCGGCCTGTGCGATGGGCGTGGTAAAAAGCCAATTCGGGATTATCAAAATAATCGTTGGTATAAAGCGTTTCGCGTTGGCCATTGACCTCCACATAACAATGACTATGGTCCAGAGCCTCCCACAAAAATTCCAGATCCGCCTCCGCACAAAGGTATTTGCGATCGTAGCGCCGCATCAAAGAGGCCGCCTCCGGCAATTCAAGAAGGTCCAGGCCTTTCATCGCTTTGATTTCAACCGGATCGGTCTGTTTATACGGGGGTACGTCTATTTATTTTTTGATCCAAAGGGTGTCCAGGGTTTTTTGATCCCTGCGTGATCCCAATTCAAAATCCAGCCAAACCGGCTCCTGGTTGGAGGTATTGCCCGATGTCGGAAAGCGATCCGAATAGGAATAGACCCTGTATCGACCGGTCCGTAAGTACCCAAAGCGATAGCGCCCATCGTACGATGTCCTGCTATCCATTCCCGGAACGGGATCATCCCCAAAAACCAAGTAAATACGCTCATCCATGGCCGGGTAACGAGAAAGAACGGTGGTGAACGTTGAATTCCAATCCTCGACCATCACCACCCCTTGCACCGATGCATAACCCCCTTCGCCAGGACCCGGATCGCAGGAGACCAGGGCGCTGATAACACCCATCAAAAGAAAACCCCATCGCATCGAACGAGGTTTGGGAATTAGCGTTTGATCCATGAACGAAGATACAGACGGTCACCGTGGCTTAGCCTTAACCAATACATCCCGGTCGCCATTCCCTCGACCGACAAGCGGATATCTCCACCAAAACCTTGCTCCTTCTGGTGAACACGTCCGGTGGCATCCACCAATTCCACAACCCAAGGAGTCGCATCGTCCATAAGATTCAAGCGAACCCTTAGGATATCTTCAGCAGGGTTGGGATACAAGGTGAGCAGGGGCTGTCGATCTGCCGTAGCGTCAACCCCCAGCGCCCAATTGTTGTTGGCGGCAATGGTATGGGGACGACGCACAAAGGCACCGCTTCCGTTGGGAATGCGCGCCAACGAAGAGTCTGCCACCTGGGCCGCAAAAATCAATTCATCTTGGAGCACCAAGTTGCTATCGTAGAGGTACAAGGTTTCCCCCAAAGCGGATAATTTAAAATTGGCGTGCATAGGACCTTGGCTGCTGTCTTCATCGGCCCAAATCACCAAGTAACCACCGGCGGGAACGCTGGTGCCTAGGGGGAGGCTCCACTTACGCAAATTGTTCGGGTTATCGGTCAGGCAATAACCACCGGCATCCACCGCAACATTGCTCCGGTTGTGCAACTCGATCCAGTCTTCGCTTTCACCGTTATCATCCACCGGACCGCCCTGGTTAAGGGCCATAATTTCATTGAGAACCAAGCGATCGCGCGATGCACCACCCTGCGTACGGTAAACCATCACATCGTGCTCCGCCCCCGGTGGATAGTAGGTCACCGATTGAGCCGTGTTCGTGGCAACCGCCTCCACATAATACCGAACCACGGTCTGGGGCGCTTGCCCGGGCAAATAGGCCCCGTAAATTCCATCCCCCGCCAGGCTATCCCCGCTCATCCCATCATCCTGCATGTTCACCCGTCCAAAATTCCCGACCCAACCGGTGGCATAATACAAGCGCAGTGCCTGCACCATCGCGGGGTTGCTGACTTGGGCCCGTACCAGAACCCTCGCACCCGGTAGGGGCGCCTCGTTCCACCGACCCAAACTATCGTATTGGTCCAAACCCAAAACCACCGGCCCTTGCTGCGCCACTTCGGTCTGGGTTCGGAGGTAATTGTAGCGGTTGGTAACAAACGTCTTGAGCGATGTGACGCCGCTGGTATAGCTGGCCGTGGTATAAAGCTTCTTGGTATCGGCTGCAACCAAGGCCGCAATACGGGCGTTCATGGTATCGATTACCGGATGCAATTGGGTTGGATTAAAAGTCTCCGCAAGGATGGTGCGATAGTGAGCCAAATACCGCTGGCGCCATTCCGGAACATTGAGTAATTTGTTGAGCAAAGGATAGTTGACATTGGTGACATTTTTGAAAGGTCCCCAGTTGCTGCTTGTCGCCGCATTGCTCAAAAAACTTGAATTCCCGTCGTACTCCAGCGGAAAGGTGCGACCGCTTTCAGGTTCATAATAAACCATGTAATCCATCTTGCCCTTCATGATATAGCTATCATCATCGGCAAAAATGTTTTCAACCGCAAGGTGCCACAAAATTCGGTCAATATCCAGGTACCTGCGGGTGCTGTCCGATGGGGCCGATGGCACCTGGCTCAAAGTTCTGCAGGCCTGCACCAAGGCCTCCCATGTTAGTGCTATATCGCTGGATTTGAGGCTGTAGTATTGCTTGTACAGGTTGGTATCCAGCCCCAAAAAATTCATGCCGGCCGTCCCATCGCCCCAACCACCGCCCGGTGCTCCACCCGATACCCCTGTGGTGGCCCGAAAGCGCGGTCCGTCGTTGCTCAAAAACCATTCCTCCAAAAATTCCTTGTCCACATCCTGGACATTATCGTAAATTCCCCAATCCTGTCCGTTTAAAAAGAGCCGAACAAAATTGCCTTTGGCAATGGGGGTATGCCTTCTTGCAGACTGATTGTATAACACTTCGCGCATAAAAGTTGCATCCCCGTGCGCATTGTTGAATTTGAGATTCCGAAAACCCATAACATCCTGACCGGGCCTGAGCCAATCCATCTCGATCCCAAAGGATTTCTTTTGGGACGACCCAATGGTGGTGTACGATGTGTTCCCTCGAAAGCGAACCCCCACACTGTCCAGGGTTTGTCCGGCCACGGTCATCGATGCCAGAAGGTTGGTTTCGGAGGCATAATTCTGACCCAACAAGGTCCAGTAATTGCTTTGCGGAAAAGTCAAGTAAACCGATCGAATGCTGTCCGGATGGTAGAAACCTTGGTCCGCCTGACCTCCGGTGTACAAGGTTCGGCCGTCGGAGGACCAATGCCATTCGGTAGGCAAATTCTGAGCAGCCATGCCCATCCAAGCAGCCTGCCCAAGGCTCCAAACGACCCATACCCCCAAGGCAAGACGCCTTTTGGAAATCCAAAATTTCTTCATGTTAAGCGAAAGTTAAGCCTTTTTGGGGCCTTGGACTCCCACCAAAGCCCAAAGTCAAGTGCCAGCCTAATCTTTTAGGCAGCGCACCGACATGCCGAACAACAAAAAGTTGGCATTGCGGAACATGCTCGTCGAAGCGTAATTGAGTTGACGGCTCCAGGCCTTTCCGGGTTCCGCCGGAGAAGTTGACCACCAAAATCCATGGATGCCCTGTCCTCCAAAACCTCCGGTCGCCGCCCTAAACCCGGCCGCCCGGGCCCTGAAGCCCATCAAATTCGCGGCTCCTGCGTTGGGAAAATCCCATTCCAGGGTATCCTTGAGCGCCCCACCTTCCTTGTCGCCCCGGCTGATGTACTCCTGGAGCGTGGTCCATTCGGCGTCGGAAGGCACGTGCCATCCGGTTGGACAAAGACCGCGGTTATCGCTGAGGGCAAAGTGATTGTAGAGCATCCCCTCCAGGGTGTCCTGGTCCGGATCGTTGGTGTAGTATGCAAAGGCACCCGCAGAGGTGGACAACCAAAGCGAATCTTCTTCGATGACCGGAATCGCATCGCCGTTTCGGTACGTCGATGTGCGTAGGTTCTCACGCAACCAGCATTGGTCGCCGATTTGGACCGTGGGGTATGCGTTGTCGTCCACATCACGAACCAACTCGGCACCCGGGCAGGGTTTGTAAACCAGCTGGACGGTCTCTTTGCGGCAAGCCATCGATGAGCCCAAGGCCAACAAAACCAAAGTCCCCAAAATAGTCCTAGCAAAGATCTTAGATGCTTTCATGGTGTTTGAATTAAACAAATGTAGGCTGCCTTTGGCCTAATTATCCCCGTTCCACGGCTGGGGTGGCGCTTGTTTCTTAGATGGTACCTTGAGGCAACGAACGCTGAAGGCATCCTCTCGGTAATTAAAGGTCCGGTAAAGCCGCCCGCTAAAAAAGTTAACCTCTCGGTACCAAGACATTTTGGATAGGTTGACCGTGGAGGTCCACCACATGCCGGTCAGGCCCGCATTGTAAAAGGTGCCGTCTTTGGCCCGGAGCCCCCCCGGTCTGGCACCGAAGCCTACATCATCGACGGCCTTTTCATTGGGACTCTCCCAACCCCCAACCGTAGGTTTCATCAGGGTAGATTTGAGGGAACCACCAGCAACGCGGGGTCCTCCCAGGAATTTTTCGAGCTCCGTCCATTCCCCATCGCTTGGGATGTACCAACCGGTAGGACACAGGCAACGCTCATCCATAACGGCATAATAATTGTAAATCCGGCCGTAATGCCAGTCGTTATCGGGATCGTTATCGTAAAAACTCCAAGCGGGCTCTTCACGACGTAGGGCTTCAGCCCATGCTTCGGGGGATTGGGCCTGCTTGATCGGGTCCCCGTTCCGAAAGGTATCAACACGCAAATTTTCCCGCATCCATACCTGCCGTCCAATCTTCGTCTCCCCCAATTCGACCGGCTTGGGATCCGGGGTTTTGCAGGCACTTACCGCCAAAAGCAAGAGCAAAAGCAAAAAAGGCAAGGGCATGGCCCCAAAAATAAGCAACAGCCCCCAAATGGTTTATTTTTGGGTCCGTTTTGGAGGGGATGGTGGGGGTGTATGGCCTCGTAGTTCAACGGATAGAATAGAAGTTTCCTAAACTTTAGATATGGGTTCGATTCCCGTCGAGGCTACATCGGTTGGTTTTCAGTGAGTTAGGTGTAATCAAAGGGGATGGACGGACCCCCGAATTGGACAAGTGGGCAGTCAGGTGGGCAGTGATTATGGGGGATGGGTTGATAGTTTGTGGGGCTTTAGAAAGATGAAAGGGGTGGGAATGGTCACCTCTTGTCCTCCTAAGGTTTTTTCCGAATTTAGAAAAAGGGAATCTGTTATTCCTTACAGTTGGGAAAACCACCCAAATACGCGTAATAAGTCTTGACCCTAATTAAAAACCTAATTTTGAATAAAATGGAATACTATTTATTCAGTGCTAAACTCATTGCTATTTTGACTTTTGGAGTTTAGAAAGGAATTTTTCTAGAATTGAAGTGATTTCCTTTTTGATATCCTCGTGTGCTTGGTTGACATCATCAACCTCATAATGAGAATACCCCCATGTTCCAGAAGATTCATCAACTTCATGCTCTCCTACCCAATATGAATCAATTAAAAAATGCAAATCTTCGCAACACAATTTATCATCAATTTCATCGCAATTTCGTTCATATACCTCCTCACACTCTGATTGGGAATAATCCACAAATTTTTGTTGGATTAAACTAATCACAAAAGGTTTATGTTCAAATCCTATTTCAGAGAAAAATTCAAAGGGACAGTTTGATTTCTCCATGGTGAATTTTTTCATCAAAATGGATTTATTATTTAAATTTTATAATATTGGGGGATTTAAACCGTAGCTCTCTAATGGATTGTACCATAAAAAATACTCGAATTAAGTCGTAAAGCCAATATCTATAATTTTAAATGTTTAAATTGTCTGCTTTTTAGGGGTACTTACATGACTTTTTTTCATTCTATAGGTCTTTGTCTGAGAAATCCCAAATGGATTGAAAATCATCCAACCAACCTATTCCCACATAAACCTCCGTTAGAAAGGAATCCACATATCGACCATATTCGGCACGAATGACAAATACACCGGGTTTCATTTGTAAAAATTAAGGCACTATGTTAAACTCTATAGCTGAAATATGAATACCAAAATTGGTTGGATAAATTGAATTTTGTGACAAATATGAAAAAATAAATACTGAATCCCCCTCAGCTAACCAGTGTGGAACAGAAATTATTGTATTTTGTGTTTGTACATGAAAATCTCTTGTAGGCGGGCAGGCATTACAATTATTAGAACCGCCGCCGATAAAATAATATGGATAACCATTGATTAAATCATATGGATAAAGATTTATAGTTCCTAATTGTAAAAAAGCAGCGCCATTGTTTGGGTATGAATACAAACAATAAGGCTGATACCCATTGCCATGTAGAACCGTATCACAACGCAAATAATTCAAAGTTGACATACCTTGAAATGATAAATTTACAGATTCAATTTTTAACACTTTATTTGGAGGCACAACATAATTGGCGCCGCTTGTAAAATTTAGTACTCTATTAAACTGCAGGTTACCTCCTTGAGAATAGCAATTCGATACAAAAAAGAAAAATATAATTGAACTGATGGTTTTTTTCATAAACTAAGGATTTTGAGAAAATTCAAGAATGGAATAAAAATAAGTACAGTCAAAGCAGCCGCCACCTGCTCCAGGATTATCACTTGTACTACCTATTACGGTGTTTTCTTTCAGCCAAATGGGATTACCTAGGTAAGTCCCCATATATGTACCAGTATTATTAAAATTAAGCGATGTTAACGTTCCATTGAGTGTTACTAATGGACGCCGAGGACCAGGGCATGAAGCAATGATGGCCTCTAATTTCCAAATTTTACCGGTAGGTACTGTATCATAAACAGGAGTTACACCATAATAGCACCCAGTATTTACTCTTGTTATATTAACTACTTTTTCAAAATTTAATTCAGATTGGGCATGAATTTTATTTGAAATAAATAATGATAATAAATTTAAGATTAAAAAACTTGTTAATCTTAAATAAAAGAATTTAAAAACCATCAGTAGTGTATATTAAGGTTCTAACTTGATCTAATTGTTGGGTTGCATTATTTGGAATTGGTACAGAATACACTGAACCGTTGGTTAGAGTTACAAGGAGTTGATTGCTATTACTTGTAATATTCAAAATACCAACACCCGCATTCCCCGGTCCGCCCTGCGGCCCCTGTGGACCAACAGGTCCTGGAACACTGTTTCCACTGTTGAGAGAATACAATGAATAAGGCACGCTCAACAGTTGATTGGTATTTAATACAACATAGTTCGTTCCACCATTAACGTCTACCTCAGTTTTTATGTACACATCACCGAGTGACCAGTCAATCGAATCCATAGAACCCAGAACTGGGGTTCCTCCGCCTATGGAGGAAGTTATTAGGCCGTTGGAATTGGATGTGAGTTGATGGGTTTCCGAATACAAATCCCCAAGGTGTGGACCTCGCGACAGGGTCATCTTCAGCCCGATGGTTCGGTTGGTCACCAATCCCCCAGAAGTGTCTCTTACAACGGATTGATAGTTGAAACGTTTGGGAATATTGGTGGTAGATGCGGATGAATTCACACTCAAAGTCGCCACATCTGAGGTATCCCTTCCACATGCATTGGTAGATATTAAGCACCGAAACAACTGGTTGTTGTTCTGCAACGAGATATTGGAAACGGTCAGAGATGAAGTGTTAACGCCTGAATCTGGACAGGCATTGAATAAGGGTTGAAAACCAAATCCAGAATTGGATTCCCACT
>Ga0102919_1000138_pt1 | contig 17160 bp, 12 predicted proteins | sample Colrivmet1563A02_FD_78203 | JGI IMG/M metagenome (GOLD analysis project Ga0102919, IMG submission 78203) | Estuarine microbial communities from the Columbia River estuary - metaG 1563A-02 | ecosystem: Environmental > Aquatic > Marine > Intertidal zone > Estuary | place: USA: Columbia River... | reverse complement strand
AAATTGTTAGTAAATTCCTTAATAATCGGGTCATTTACGCAGGGTGTTTTGTTAAATTTGTGGTTCTAACAAATTATTATAATAATAGGGCTCGAAGATTATGGCAGAAGGTGAAAAAATTATACAGATAAATATTGAGGATGAAATGAAATCAGCATACATCGATTATTCGATGTCTGTTATTGTTTCTCGTGCATTACCTGACGTGCGTGACGGATTTAAACCGGTGCATCGTCGTGTATTATATGGTATGCAAGACTTAGGTGTTTATTCAAATCGTCCGTACAAGAAATCAGCGCGTATTGTCGGTGAAGTATTGGGTAAATATCACCCACACGGTGATAGCTCTGTATATGACACCATGGTGCGTATGGCTCAGGAATGGTCTTTACGATACCCGCTAGTAGATGGTCAAGGTAACTTTGGTAGTGTGGATGGAGATTCTCCAGCAGCCATGCGTTACACGGAAGCAAGATTCAAGAAGATTGCTGAAGAAATGCTGGAAGACCTTGATAAGGAAACGGTGGATTTTAAACCGAATTTTGATGATAGTTTAGAGGAACCAACGGTATTACCTACTAAGATTCCTAACTTATTAGTAAATGGTGCTTCTGGAATTGCAGTTGGTATGGCGACCAACATGGCGCCGCATAACCTTACAGAAGTTATTGATGGTATTGTCGCTGTGGTTGATAATCCGGAATTACCCGTTGAAGATTTATTGCAATACGTTAAAGCGCCAGATTTCCCAACTGGGGGAATAATTTACGGATATGAAGGCGTTCGTGATGCATTATTAACAGGTCGTGGACGAATCGTAATGCGCGGTAAAGCGGAAATTGAAGAGGTACAAGGACGTGAACAAATCATTATCACCGAGATTCCATATCAGGTGAACAAGGCGGAAATGATTAAAAAAATCGCCGAGCTTGTAAACGACAAAAAGATTGAGGGGATTTCTGATTTACGTGATGAGTCAGACCGTAACGGAATGCGCGTTGTGGTGGAAATCAAGCGTGATGCGATCGCTAATGTGGTATTAAACAAATTATATAAGTTCTCCTCGTTACAAACCTCATTCTCAGTTAATAACATCTGTTTAGTAGACGGTAGACCGCGCTTATTAAACTTACGCGAAATCATCGACCAGTTTATTTTATTCCGTCACGATGTGGTGGTTAGAAGAACGCGTTATGAGCTTAGAAAGGCCGAAGAGCGCGCACACATTTTAGAAGGATTAATTATTGCGTCGGATAACATTGATGAAGTAATTGAAATCATCAAAACATCAGACAGTCCGGATCATGCACGTGAACGCTTATCTGATCGATTTGGATTAAGTGAAATTCAAACGCGTGCGATTGTTGACATGCGTTTACGTCAGTTAACCGGTCTTGAGCAAGACAAGCTTAGAAGTGAGTACGAAGAGCTCATGAAGTTAATTGCTGATTTAAAAGACATTTTAGATCGTGAAGATCGCAGAATGCAGATCATCAAGGATGAGTTATTAGAAATCAAAGCGAAATACGGGGATGCTCGTCGTTCATCCATCGAATATGCGGCATCAGAAATGCGCATGGAAGATTTAATTGCGGATGAAGAAGTTGTAGTTACTATTTCTCATGCCGGATATATTAAGCGCACAAACTTGAATGAATATAAAGTTCAGAATCGAGGCGGTATGGGATCAAAAGGATCTACCACCAGAGATAAAGATTTCTTAGAGCATTTATTTGTAGCTACCAACCATAATTACTTATTGATCTTCACTGAGAAAGGACGATGTTTCTGGATGCGTGTGTACGAAATTCCGGAAGGGAATAAATTATCAAAAGGAAGAGCCATTCAAAACTTGATTAATATTCCTCAGGACGATAAGGTTAAAGCGTATGTAAAAGTTCAGGATTTAACAGATAAGGAATACATCAATAATAACTTTATTATCATGTGCTCTAAGCACGGGGTGATTAAGAAAACATCGCTTGAGGCCTATTCTCGTCCGCGTACCAATGGAATTAATGCCATTACGATTCGTGAAAACGACGAATTATTAGAAGCGAAGTTAACCAATGGAACAAACGAGATTGTGTTAGCTACATCATCTGGTCGTGCGATTCGATTCAATGAATCTACCGTACGTCCAATGGGTAGAAATGCTTCTGGTGTTCGTGGTGTTACCTTAGCGGGTGGCTCTGACGAAGTAATTGGTATGATTTGCGTGGAAGACATCTTCTCCACGATTCTAGTGGTGTCTGAAAAAGGATTTGGTAAACGAACCTATTTGAATGACCCAGAGGATAAAGAACCGGTATATCGCATTACCAATCGTGGTGGTAAAGGGGTTAAAACCTTGAATATCACGGAGAAAACGGGTAAATTACTATCAATTCAAAACGTATTCGACGAAGACGATTTAATGATCATTACGAAATCTGGTGTTACCATCAGAATGCATGTCGATACGATTCGAACGATGGGTAGAGCAGCTCAAGGGGTTAAATTAATTAACTTGAAAGGAAATGCCGAAATCGCTGCTATTGCACGCGTACCACGAAGTGAGGACGAAGATGAGGATGAAGAAGTGATTGATGCAGACAACAATGGCGATGTATTAAGCAACGATGGTATGAATGTTGATGAACAAGATGCCGATTCTACGGATGAACTAACCGATAACGAATAATAATTTTATGAAAAAAATCAATCTTCTGGTAGCTTTACTGTTTGTTGGAGCTTCCTTCTTTGCTCAAAAGTCAAGTATAACTGACGCGGCGCTTAAGTATAAAAAATACAACCTTATGGGGAGTATGGAAGAAAACAAAAAAGCCCTGGCTGGCGCCAAAGCGGATATAGATTTAGCCGCTGTAAATACAGAAACAGCGAACGATCCATACATGCACCGTTATCGAGGAATAATATATTTCGGCTTAATGGAATTGACAACGATGGAAGCAGCTATGTCTGGCGCTCAACCCGATGAGAACGTAATCAAAGAATATGATGCTAAAATCAAGGAGAGTTTCAATTTTGTGTTAAACGCTCCGAAAGGGAAAGAAGACAAAAAGGTGGTTCTTGAATTTATTAACGCAAAATCACAGTTTGTTTTTGAAAATGGTCTTGCCATGTTCAATGCAAAAAACTACGAACAAGCAACCCAAATGTTTATTGGCGCTTATCAAATCTCCAAGTACATTAATGTAGAAAACGAAGAAGCCAAAGGAAACACGATGTTAAGTTTTGTTCGTGCTACGGACACCTTAATTAAGCAGAAAAAACTAGACGAGGCAAGCAAACTCGGTGACTTAGTGTATTCAAGTGTTCCCAAAAACATTGAAATATTAATTTCCTTGATTAATATAAACCTTCAAAAAAATGACATCGTAACTACAGAGAAATATTTGAATGAAGCCACGTCAATGGATACCACAAATAAATCCCTGTATGTTGTACTAGGCACTTCGTTAATGGAGTTAAAACAATCGGAGAAGGCAGAACAAGCATTTCTCAAGGCGTTAAAAATTGATCAATTTTATCCAGATGCTGTGTATCAATATTGCACGTTTATGTTCAATTGGTCAAGAGACTTATCAAATGCCGCTTCGGATTTAAATCCAAAAGATCCAAACATTCCTAAAATGCAAAAAGACGCATTGGACATTATGAATCGAATCCCAATGTATCTAGATCCATATTTAGAAAAGAACCCAAGCGACAAAACCGCCTTGGAAATTGGCTGGAAAGTTTATTACATGCTTGAAAACGAAACCAAATCGGCAGAACTCAAGAAACGATGGGAAGCCATTAAATAAGGTAAAGCCTCGCTGATGCGGGGCTTTTTTTTATCACCGCCTTGTCCGTTGAGTCGTATTAAATTTGTATTTTTGAGCTATGTCATTTGTGCATCCAGGGTATTTATGGTTTCTCAGCCTGCTTGCCATCCCCATTATTCTGCATCTTTTTCATTTTAGGCGGTTTAAACGCTTTTATTTCCCTTCGTTAAAATACCTTAAGGAACAAGAACAAGAAAAGAAATCGGTTAAAAAACTGAAGCGTTTGCTTATCCTTTGTGCACGACTTCTTGCCTTTGCGGCACTTGTAATTGCCTTTGCTCAGCCATTCTTTAAAAAAGCCGCCGAAACAAAAAGTGGCATCCCTGTCACCGCCATCTATATCGATAATTCGTTATCCATGAGTGCAAAAGGCACGGAAGGAGAACTGCTATCCGAGGCCCGAGAAATAGCCAAGAAGATTATAGCAAAAAGTACTGGAAACACCCGTTTTTTCATTACCACCAATTCCTTTTCTGGGGTTGAACGAAAACTTCATTCTAAGGCTACAGCCATTGACCTCATAGATAAAATTGAATTGAATAAGGCTTCTCGAAAAACTGACCAGGTTATTTTATGGCAAAATGAATACTTAACTCGATATCACCGTGAGGTAGCAAATGTTTCAAAAGTGCAACGTGTCATGCTATCCGATTTCCAAAAAAGCACCACCACACTGACCTCGTTTAAACAACCTAAAACAGCATGGCTCGAACAAACGTATATCGTACAATGCACGCCCCAAAACAGTGACAATTTATTTATTGATTCCGTTTGGATGGATAGCCCCGTTCACAAACCAGGGCAATCTTGTAAGGTGAATTTTCGGGTAAAAAATGTTGGTCTATCGGATGCGAAAGACGTTCCAGTCACCGTATTGTTTGACGGAAAGACCCGGATGACTAACCTGTCCATTAATGCCCGAAGTAGCGCAACAAGCCACATGTTCTTTACGCCAAATAATCCTGGAAACATTGAAGGCAAAATCAGTGTTTCAGATCGCAATATCACCTTTGACGACGAGTTCTATTTCACGAATGAACTCGCTAAAGAAGGACGTATTGTAATCGTAAATGGTGAATCCGGAGAACTTAGCACGGAAAAAGTATTTCGGACAGAGTCTTTTTATTCAACAGAAACCTGCTCGGAATTCGCTTTTAACAAAAGACTTTTAAGGGATGCAGACCTTTTAATCTTAAATGGAATAAATGAACTTCCCTCCGGTTTAATCGCCGACATCTCTTCTTTTCTTATGCAAGGCGGTAGCGTTTTTTGTATTCCTGGAAGTGATATAAATTATGGCGATTACACGCAGTTGTTAAAACGTGTTGGCCTTCCAGGATATAGTGGAAAAGTCACCAATGGCAATCAACTTTCTGAGATATCTTATGCAAGCAAGTTCTTTAACGGCATGTTTGACAAGCAACAAAAAACTTTGAACATTCCCTTGCTGAAGAGCGTGTATTCTATGAAGAATTTTCGTCAGGCAAATGCCGAAGTGTTACTCACCCTTCGAAACCAACAACCGTTGATGCTTTCAGTTAAGCAAGAAGGAACGTTTTACCTCCTTAGTACGGACCCGAGCAAGGCAAATGGCGGATTCACTGCCAATGCCCTATTTCCATCCATTCTGCTGCGAAGTGCAGAGCTTAGTTTACGAGCGCTTCCTCCCTACTTCACCATTGGAGCCGCGGGAGTTCTTGAATTACCAAGCAACACGAACCAAGAAGCCCCATTAACGCTTAACTCAAAATCCAATTCGTTTATTCCAAAGCAAATTAATACCGATGGTATTGTCCGTTTACAATTAAATCAACCGGAACTAAACGAACGGTTGTCCGAAGGCTACTACGCCATCAAGTCAACGAACGTATTGGGTAAAATTGCTTTTAACTTGAACCGAGACGAATCTCAAACGGATTTATTCACAGTGGAAGGGCTTGAAAATCAATTCAATCAAGCAGGGTTCTCAGATATCAAGGTTCAAGCCATGAGTTCAGGGAATTCAAGTTTTGAATTAGACATGGAAAAACCTAATTCATTTTGGCGTACTTTTGTTTTATTGGCTATGCTTTTCTTATTCATAGAAATGGCCCTATTAAAATTCTGGAAATCATGAAGATTCTTTTAAAATCAGCACGAATTACGGATGTTGAATCCCCACACAATAATACCAGTAAAGATATTCTCATTTCCAACGGTAGAATTGAAAATATTGCTACATCCATTACCGATTCCGATGCGATGCCTCTGAGCATTCCTGAATTACATGTTTCACAAGGTTGGGTTGATTTTAAGTCCGCTTTTTTTGATCCAGGGTTCGAGGAACGAGGTGGATTAACTCAAGGGCTTGATGATGCAGCGTTAGGAGGATTTACCCATGTAGGTGTTTTACCTTCAGACCATCCATCCACAGACACAAAATTGGCCATAGAATATAAACGACGTATGGCGGATGGTCATTGCGTTCAACTTCATCCAATTGGCGCAATTACTAAACAACAAAAAGGAACGGAACTCGCCGATTTATTTGAGATGTTTCAAGCAGGTGCGACATGGTTTTCTGACGATCAGCATCCGATTAATGAAGGCATACTCACGCGCGCCTTACTCTACTCACGAGATTTTTGTGGTAAAATAATGTTCACCCCACGATCCACAAATTTTGTACTCGACGCACAGGTAAATGAAGGAATGGGGTCAACTCGAACCGGGCTAAAAGGCGACCCTTCACTCGACGAGCGCCTTCAAGTAATTAAAGCCATTGAAATAGCTACATATACTCAATGTGCACTTCACATTACAGGAATTTCTTCTAAAGAATCCATTACACCAATTCAACAGGCGAAGGCTGCAGGGTTACCTATTACCTGCGATGTACATCTCATGAACCTATGTTTCACAGAGCAAGAAATTCTTGACTTTGACACCCGATTTAAGGTACTTCCCGTACTGCGCGCAGCATCAGATCGTGTGGCTCTAATCCAAGCTTTAGCGCATGGTGTTATTGATGGAGTGGTTACAGACCATCGTCCCTATGTACTTGATGATAAACAAGTTGCTTTCGATGAAGCTGCTTTCGGTGCGCCTCAATTACTTACAGCCTATGCGGCGCTTTTGAAAAAAACAGGATTATCAAGCGATCAACTGGTTGAACAGCTGTCTATAAAAAACAGAACTTTATTCGGAATTCCTTCAAATCCAATACAAATAGGTGCAGTTGCTGACTTAACGTGCTATTCTCCCACTCTATCTTGGGAATTAGATTCAAGTTCCCGCGACAAGGCATGCAATCCATTTGCCGGTAAAACACTTAATGGGAGAGCCCTCGGAATTATCAACAAAGGCATTGTGATGCTTAATCATCCAGAGCATGTCGGCTAAGACCTTTATTGCTCAATTCCTTAAAAAAGGGAATAAGGTTGGTGCCGTTGCGCCAAGCTCACGCTTTTTAGCTGCCAAAATGCTTAAGCAAATTCCATTCGATCGCTGTGAAACTATTGTTGAATTTGGCCCTGGCACGGGTGCCTTCACAGGCTATATTCAGAAAAAAATGAAGCCTGATGCACGCTTAATCATCATTGAACTAAACGAAACCTTTTGCCATGATCTGACGCAGAAATTTGCAAGTTCAAACACAGAAATTATCCAAGGGTCGGCTACCGATTTATCTAGCATTTTATCGGACCGTGGCATTCAACACGCTGATTGCATCATTTCCTCTCTTCCGCTTGCGATTTTCGATGAAACCTTGCGAGAGCACATACTTACTTCAGCCAATCAATGCTTGTCCGAAGGTGGTCATTTTGTTCAATTCCAATATTCTCTTCAATCAAAAAAAGCCATACAACGCCATTTTAACCACATGAATTTGGCATTTACCCCCCTAAATCTGCCTCCGGCATTCGTTTACAGCTGTAAAAAATAAGGAACTCGTTCAAAGTCCTTATCTTTGCGCAAAATCTAAGAAATGTTATCTGTACAGAATCTATCCCTACAGTTTGGGAAACGTGTTTTATTCGATGAAGTTAATGCAAAGTTTGTTCAAGGAAACTGTTATGGTGTCATTGGTGCAAACGGAGCAGGAAAATCTACTTTTCTCAAAATTCTAATTGGTGAACAAGATCCAACCACAGGAAGAGTTGAATTAGAACCCGGCAAACGTATTGCCTTTTTGCGACAAAACCACTTTGAATTCGACCAATTCCCCGTGTTACAAACCGTAATTATGGGGCATAAGCGCTTGTATGAAATCATGCAAGAGAAGGATGCACTGTACGCTAAAGAAGACTTTTCAGAAGCAGATGGTATGCGAACCGCCGAATTAGAAGGCGAATTCGCAGATTTAGAAGGCTGGAATGCGGAAACTGATGCAGCTACCTTATTGAGCAATCTAGGGATCGATGAAAGTAAACACGACCTGTTGATGCAAGAGATTTCAAATGAACTAAAGGTTCGAATCCTTCTTGCGCAAGCACTTTTTGGTAATCCTGATGTGCTAATTCTGGATGAGCCAACCAATGACCTTGACCTTAAAACCATATCATGGCTTGAAGATTTCTTGTTAGATTTTCGAAATACGGTCATCGTGGTATCCCACGACCGTCACTTCTTAGATACGGTTTGCACCCACATTTGCGACATTGATTTTTCAAAAATCAACCTATTTACTGGAAATTACACCTTCTGGTACGAAAGCTCTCAGTTGGCTGCTAAGCAACGTTCAGATAAGAACAAAAAAGCGGAGGAAAAAAAGAAAGAGCTCATGGAGTTTATTTCTCGCTTCTCTGCGAATGCGGCTAAATCGAAACAAGCCACTAGCCGACGTAAAATGTTAGACAACTTGGATTTGGAAGAAATTCAACCTTCATCGAGAAGGTATCCGGGAATCACCTTTCACCAAGATCGAGATGCAGGTAATCAAATCCTTTCTGTTGAGAATCTCGGTAAAAAACACGAAGGAAAGTTCCTTTTCCAAGGAATTACATTTACAGCGAATAAAGGAGATAAAATCGCCATCGTTTCTAGAGATTCTGTTGCTTTAACTCAGTTTTTTGAAGTGCTGAACCAAGAAGCTAAAGCAGATTCCGGTTCTTTTACGTTTGGAACCACAATCAGTACCGCTTACCTTCCTAACGACAATCACCATTTCTTTTCAGATAAAGTAAGTTTAATTGACTGGCTTCGTCAGTACGCGCAAGGAGATGAAGAACGGGAAGAAGTTTATTTAAGAACTTTTTTAGGTCGTATGTTGTTTACTGGTGAAGAAGCCATGAAAACAGCCAATGTACTTTCGGGTGGTGAAAAAGTGCGTTGCATGCTATCAAAGATGATGTTAGCTAAAGCTAATTTTCTAATGATGGATGAGCCCACGAATCACTTAGACCTAGAGTCAATTACGGCATTAAACAATGCAATGATCGATTTCAGGGGATCGATGTTATTTACGTCACATGACCAAGCGCTTGTTAATACGGTAGCTAATCGAATTATCGAACTAACTCCGAATGGAATGATTGATAAAATGATGACCTATGACGACTACATTGCTGATCCAAAAATCGCACAACTGCAAGAAGAATTATACTAAGAAGTATGATCGATTACCGCATTAGCCTATACCAAGCAAGTCGGCATCGAATCCAAGTTCATGTTACAATTCCTACACCTGAGGACATCACCATACTCCGAATAGCAGCATGGCGTCCAGGCAGGTATGAAGAAGGGAATTTTGCACGACTTATTTCCAATTTAAATGCATACCATGGCTCACATCGCATTCGTACAGAGAAAATAAGTAAAAATGAGTGGCAAGTGCATACGAATGGCCTTGAATCCATGGAGCTTTCATATGTGTATTATGGCGCAGAATTAACTGCAGGTAACACATATTTAGATGAAAATATACTTTTAATAAACCCAGTTAATCTTCTAGTTTACAGTGATTTTTGTAAAAATTCAGAAATCAAGTTAAGCATAGAAATCCCTAAAGAATGGTCACTTGTAGGGCTTGAGCACAAGCCTAATTGCTTACCTGTATTCTCAACGTTAGACGAAGCATTCGATACCCCGATATTAGCGGGTTCTTCCATTGAAACGAATTCTTATAACGTTTCCGACTACAGCTTTCACATCCATTCGGTTGGGGCACACGGGATTTCGTCGGAGCAACTTATAGCAGACTTCAAGCGATTTACAGCGCAGCAAGTACGTGCCTTTGGTGAATTCCCAACATCTATTTTTTCGTTTCTATTAATTGGTGTGCAGGACACGTATTTGCACGGGGTAGAACACCTAAATAACACGGTAATAGTGCTCGGTCCTACTGCAGCATGGAAAAGCACACGGTATGAATCTTTATTGGCGGTAGCATCCCATGAGTTGTACCACGTTTGGAACGTGAAAACCATTAGGCCCTCAGACATGCTTCCGTACCGATTTGAAGGTCCTACCTACTCTCGTTTAGGCTATATATACGAAGGAATAACCACATTTTTTGGTGATTACTTTTTGCTAACCAGTGGATTAATCACTTCTGAGCGTTATCTTCAACTGCTTGAAGTGCAAATCCAAACGCACGTTGATAATGTAGGAAGATTCGCATATTCCGTTGCTGATTCTTCCATAGATACGTGGATTGATGGATATGTTAAAGGAACCCCAGGACGAAAGGTATCAATCTACAACGAAGGGTGTTTAATGGCATACATTATAGATACAAAGATTCGGCAAGCAACAAGCAATAAAGCCACCCTGCAACACTTCATGAAACGTCTTTTTTATGAGTTTGGGTTAACGCAACATGGTTATACCGAAAAAGATATAATCAATCAACTTAATCAAATCTCCGGAATAGATTTCAGTCCGTTATTTGATCAATACATTAATTCAGCAAATGGATATGAATCCTTATTGCAAGAGGCCTTTTCTTTTTATGGAATTGAACTTCATCAAGAAATCCCCACGGAACCATACAAACATGCATTAGGCATTAAAATCATAACTAACACTGATAAAACATTCATACTGGACATTGCACCTGGAAGCCCTGCTGATGTCGGTGGATTATCTGAGGGAGACGAGCTGCTGTCTGTCAATGGAATAGCAATTAATACAAACCTATTAGAAGTACTTACTTCCCTTGAAAATGAATTATTGTTGTTGAAAATTGGTCGACGAGGTCAAATCATAGAGAAAACCTTGCCATTGGTTCAGCGGACTTTTTATCCTGCCATGAAGTTGATTATGAAAGAAACCGATCAACACCAAATTAAAAAGAACCGTCAACATTTTGGAATATAATTGAGGGATTAGTTAACCGCTTTTTTTGTATTTTTGAATAAACTGAATTATTATGAAATCAATCTACCTATTAATCATCGCTTTACCTTTTTTAAGTGTAGCCCAATCCTTTGATGCAACCAATGAAGCAACTATTGGTTCCTTAGCTTCTTTGCATCTTTGTGATTCAAACGCAAACATTCAAGCCAACATCATGGGGGCTAATGTCACATGGGATTTCAGTCAAATTGCTGGGATTTTCGGTGTAACCAAAGATGTTCAAATTCTCGATGCCACACAAGATGCAAATTATGCATCATTTGCCGGTTCTACCAAAATGTATGATATCGGCGGAAACCTACAAACGTTTTATTCATCATCAGCAAGTGGTAGAATTTCTCAAGGTTTTGTCTTTAATGAAGTAAGCTTAGGTGCTGTGGTTGCAAGTTGGAATGTAGACCAAGAAAATCTAATGGCTTATCCGTTGAGTTTGGCATCGAACCCCCTCATTGATGCATTTTCTGGTACAGTAACATCCACCGCTACAGGTACCTTACCTGCTACCGGTTCATCTGTTACCATGGTTGATGGTTCGGGAACCTTGTTATTACCTGGAGGAAATTCCTATACCAATGTGATGCGCTTTCATTTGAAAGATTCTGCTGTTGCTAGTGTATTTGGAACCAATGTGGCTTTTGTACGAAATGTATACGAATATTATGATTTTACAGTTAGTAATATGCCAATTTTCATTACGATGTCGGTTGATGTGAATTCAGCCTTGATAAACAATAGCAGCACCATTATTTTAAGTAAAGACCAACCATTAACCTTCGTAGGTGGAGATGAAATCCCCATGGAAACTATCCAACTTTATCCTAACCCGGCAACCAATGAACTTTATATCAACGGCGCTACGTTTGGTGATGAATTTAAAATACACGACCTACGAGGTAAATTAATTGGCACTGGTTCTTATAATGGACCCATCGATGTAACGAACTTAATTGCTGGGGTTTATTTACTTCAAATCAATGGTCAAACAGTTGAATTTATTAAATAATCAAATTTTTACGTTCAAAGGCGTTCGAAACGGTTGGCTTCATTGTATTCTAATCTTTTTTTGGTGCAATTCGCATGTTGCTCAAGTTTCTCAAGCGCTCACGCCTGAAATACAGGCATACTTATATCACATTGTTAAAAAGAGCCCAATTCTTGACCAAAATATTGGTAAAGCATTTGAGTACAATGGACCCAATATTTTATTACCGGACGGTAAAATAAACTATGATTCCATCGACCGTATTATTACAGTCAATCCAAATTTTTTGATCATACGATCGAATGAACTCTCGAAATGTCCGAAAGGAATCATTACGGAGGCATGCAATAAAACGGCAATCTATGAGATGTGTCAACAGATCAAGCGTTATGCTGACGGAGCAACAAGAACCTCCCTACCCCTCTTGGATCAATATTTTACCACCTTTCTCAGTGCCTTACCCAGCGAATATAACCGCGGTAAATTGATAGAATTCTTATTAAATCCAGAGGAAAGTCCCTTATTGTTGACTAATATTTCCTTAACAGAACGCTTATTAACCTTACAACTCAAGGGGTCATTAAAATCGGCTGATTGCAAAACGATATTAGAAACTCAAGGAAACGCATTGAATACAACCATTGCGAGTAGAACACGTGTTTTATTTAATTTACTGGGAGGTGATTCTAAGGTGTTTATTAGTGAACTCATGGCTGCAGGTGATGGAAGTTACACCGAAGGTATGATGCAAGAACGTGATAAGGATGAGTATGGCGCTTGGAATCAAGGCTTGCCTCGCGCAATTGGTCTATTCCCCTATGAATTAGAGTTAAGCGGAGAAAAAAAAGCAACCATAAAAACGAAGCGTATTACGGAACGTTCATTTTCTTCGGCGGGAAATTATAAAGAAACTCAAGTTCATTTTGATGTTTGGGGATACAACAGCACCAATCAAACGACAGTAATCGTGGAGAAAGGGTCAAAACAATATCCCCTATTCGGATCTCAAACCACTCGATTCCTAACACCCGACTCTAATTTCTCCAAAGGCACGACCTTCATGCATGTATTAAATAATTTGTACAGCGAAACCTATGAATCCCTAAAAGTTCAGCTCGAAGGTAAAGACGGCATGAATGAACAGGTGAATGCAACATACAAGGAATTAGGAGAGATCGAATCATTAATTAATCAAAAAGAAGGAGATTTAGGGGAACTCTACAAAGATCCTTACCGCACAAAGAACAAAACTACCAAAGCGGAGCGCGATCGAAAAAAGAATGAAGACCCAAACCTGGTAATGAAACCCACCACTAAAGCCCGTAAAAAAGCCAAGAACAAGCAACAATGGGATTTAATTGAATTATATGCATCTTATGATCAAACCAGCAGTGTACTGGAACAACTGATCGAAGAACGAGATGAGTTAGCTGAAGAATTTGAGCACCATGATGCAATTTATAGACAATACAAGAGATTATTAGGGGAGCATTGGGTACCTTTCATCGTTAAGGATGGACTGTATTTATTTGAGGATGGGACAACCTTTGATGTATACACGCAAGACCTAACGTTTAAACCTACACCCTATGAGGAAACCATAGATATTCGCTTGTTATCCATCCCTGACGACTACGAGGGAGAATCCTCAGATGAAATAATGATGCACGTTTCACTGATTGACGCAGTTCCCTTATTTGACGCTGATTTCCAGATTGCTTTTGAAGATGTTTTTGAATCCGATGCATTTGAATTTAATCGAAGCATCTTTACAGATAAAGACAGTGCGTTTTTTAGAAAACTTTTTGCCGAATATAAAAAGAGTCCCCTTCCTATTTCATTAAATCTTAAGGGATTAGGCGTTGGGATTTGGAAAGACAGTATAATCATACGAGATATAGATCAAGTAGAATTAGCAGCGTATCCGGGAGCATCTCAAATTGAACGACAAGAAAGTCGATCTTCCATTCCATTTAAATCGCTAAGGCATTCATCCCTACAAATTAAAATAAATCGATTTCTTCAAATTCAAATCATGAGCTCAACAGATCCCGTTGTTTCAAATTTAAATACCCAAATTTTAGGTTTGGATGAACTTATGGAAACAAATGGACTAAGTAAGAATGAAGTACTATCGATGCTAAGAACGCGTGCAATTTTATTGAAAACGAAAGATGAATTAACGTCTATTTGTCCGAATTATCTTTCAACACAACTGGCAAAGCGATTTATTGACCAATTAGAACAAGCGTGCAATCAGAGCAAATACGAGCTGAATAATGCACTGATAAAGCTCCCTAAACTACGATAAATCAAGTCAGTTTCTCAAAATAATCATCCGGAAAATTCAGCAGGTACAGCGATGTTTTTGAACGGGTTACACAGGTGTATAACCAACGAATATATTCCTGCTTTTCCATGTTTTCAGGGATAAACCCGTAATCAACAAAAACTGTTTCCCACTGTCCGCCCTGTGCTTTATGCGCTGTGATACAGTATGCATACTTAATCTGTAATGCATTGAAATAGGGGTTTTTAAGAATTAATTGGTATCGTTTTCGTTTATTTCGTTCTCCAGGATAATCTTTCTCGATTTCAAAAAACAAGGTCTTCAAACGTTCTCGTGACAAATTGGGCGCATCCGCGCTGAGCGTTTCTTTAAAACAAATGACATTCCGTTCCTTAGTTGGCTCACTAAAAAAGGTAGCTGCTACATGAATAAAATCAAAACCATAGAGATGCTCTTCTCTTACAATTCGAACGATGTTCATCAGTTCACCATTTGCGATTAATCCCATTTCCGAATCAGCAGCCCAGAAATAATTGTTTTTCACGACCATCAACCATTCGCCTCGAACTAATGACTCTTCATATTGAAATAGTCGATTTCTTATTTCATGATTCCATTGTCCTGCACGCTTGTTAGATATAGTTAACATCACAAAGGATTCATCCCCTTCGGATCGCGCCACTTCTAAGGCATCCAATAATTCTGAACCATTTATTCGCAAGACGTCTTTTCCAACTTCAGAAAAGTATGGAGCTTGCGCAACCTTAATCGACCTTAAATACGTTGCATTGGTGGTAATTTGCGAATGTGCGGCTTGACGAACAACTTCCGTAAGTGTGTGTTCAAACACATGAATGGATGAATAATGATGCGCTAAAAAGTCTTTCCTTAATGCGGGCGAATCTGTTTGTCCAACGGGCGGTAATTGCCCTGGATCACCAACCAACATAAGTGAGCACCCCTCCCCTGAAAACACATAGTTGAGTAAATCCTGTAATAAACTACCTTCGGAATTACTGGATTCAATGCCAACCATGGAAGCTTCATCCACCACGAACAGGGTATGCTTGTATAGATTTTTTGCAAGAACAAGAGACGAACCTTCGACAGAATCACTCATAAAATAAATTAATTTATGAATCGTGGCAGAGGGAAAATCAGCATACGAAGACATCACCTTTGCCGCTCTTCCCGTAGGGGCAATTAACTTTATCTTTCGTTTTTCTTCTTTAAAGACACCGACAAGGTGAGATATGAGCGTAGTTTTACCTGTTCCGGCATACCCTTTAAGTATGAAACACCGATAGCTCCAATCGGATGAATCGAATTCATTAAAAATACGCAACGCTTCCTTTTGATCGGTAGTGAACTCCATATGCAAAGTTGATAATTTAAATCAGGATAATGGGTAAGATAAATAAATTGTAGCTTTGTAACTGATCTATGAATCAATCAATAGTTATATACGAACAAGCAACTGTTTCCGTAATTACGGACGAGGGGATATTTTACCATAGCATCCGATCAAATACCCCACCGTTGATCATTGAAGAGATAAAAAGTTTTATTAAAACATCTACGAACTCTTCGTTTCTGCATGCGCCTGATTTTCAACACCTAGTTATTGGCGAAAATCATTTACTCTTACCGAGTGTTATGTTTGATGAAGTGTTGTTAAGTTCATATTATGAGCGCATGTATGACCTTGTTCCTGCGAATTCAACGCTCGAGCATTATGTAAATGAACGCCAACAAATTCATGTTTTATATACCCAGCAGTCCTGGTTAAACACCCTGCTTACTGAACAATTTAATAGCGCGAATATCAACCTGTTGCATCACGTAATATTAACTCGAAATCATCGCGTGAAAACCATTCAAATTGACTTGCATTTTTTTACTACACATGCCTATATTGGCATTCAGCATAAAGAAATACTTGGTGCATCAGAATTGTTTGAATATTCAGAAATAGACGATGTCATATTTATGCTGCTGACCATTCTAACAAAACAACAAATAAACCCCGCAGGAGGAAAGATCAGGTTGAGCTCGATTTCGATGGCTCATCCAGTAAGTAAGATTGAGCACCTTTTGAAGCGCCTTGAACTATTAACTGGAATAGAAATTATTCAAGAAACCAGTTATGACCTTATTACACCAACTACATGAGAATTATTTCAGGTCATTTAAAGGGAAGAACATTCAGCGTACCGTCTAGCTTTCCTTCTCGACCAACAACGGATTTTGCTAAAGAAGGCTTATTTAATGTGCTAAATAACCTCATTGAATTTGAAGGCTTAACCCTATTGGATTTATGTGTTGGCACGGGAAACTTGTCCTTTGAATTCATCTCTAGGGGCGCGACTTCAGTCACATGCGTGGATAAAAGTCCAAAAGTAGCCGCATGGCTTAAGAAAAATGCGGACTTATTGGATGTAAGCGCTAAACTTTCTATACATACGCAAGATTGCATTTCATTTCTGCAGCGAACCACGATGCAATACGATATAATTATTGCCGACCCTCCGTTTGAATTAAAATTCCATAAAGACATCGTTCAAGTAGTGAAAGACCGTAAGCTTTTGAAACCAGGTGGTTATTTAATCGTTGAGCATGGAAGGCAAACTGATTTAAGCACAGAAACTAATTTTATCAATACACGTACATTCGGTAATGTTAATTTTAGTTTTTTTCAATGAGTAGCAAGCGCGCATTTT
>Ga0102919_1000134_pt1 | contig 17259 bp, 15 predicted proteins | sample Colrivmet1563A02_FD_78203 | JGI IMG/M metagenome (GOLD analysis project Ga0102919, IMG submission 78203) | Estuarine microbial communities from the Columbia River estuary - metaG 1563A-02 | ecosystem: Environmental > Aquatic > Marine > Intertidal zone > Estuary | place: USA: Columbia River... | reverse complement strand
TCGAGGGTGGTGGTGCTGGATTTGACGGACCAGTATTTGTTGAAATCTCCCTATTACTTTGTACGACCCAACGATGTGATTTATGTGGCCCCCCTTCGGGTTCGCGAGTTGGGGACCGGCTTGAACGCCCAGCAATCCATGGGTGCGATTCTAACGGCTATTTCTCTTTTGGTTAATTCAATTTTGTTATACAACACTTTACGCAATCTCTAATGGAAGCCAATCCGTCGGCAGCCGCTCCACACCGCGAAGGAATTCCGGTCAACGGGGAGCAGGAACAGGGGGGCATCAGTCCCTTGGTTTATGTATTCAAGCTCTTGTATTTCTGGCCCTACCTTTTGGTGGCCTTGGTCATGGGCTTGGCTGCGGCCTTTGTTTACAACAGATACGCTGAACCGGTCTACAATATCAACGCCTCCCTCCTCATCAGGGAAGACAAAGGAGCTTCCTCCATGAAGAACCTGGACGCCATGCTCATGGGCGGTGGGTTGGGAGGTGCCACCTCCACGACGGACAACGAAATGGGGATCATCCAATCCTATGCTTTGGTGGACCAAACCCTCAAAGAATTGGATTTTGGAGTGAAGGTTACCCGGTTGGGGCAATTCAGCCGCGAAGAAGTGTATCCTCACCAGGTTCTGGTGCTGGAGGTGGATAGCTTTCATACCCAGCTGGTGGAGATGGCCATCGAAATTGAAAGTGCGGGCAAGGGGCGGTACCGAATCATCGAAAATGGCAAAGAAGGCAGTTTGTACGACCCCCTACGGTTCAGCAAAATTCAGGAAGACCTCGGCTCCGAAGAAGATGAGCAATTGGCTTCTGATATTCGTACCGGAACCTATGCTTTTGGGCAGTGGGTAGAGGGTCCTCGTCATCGCTTTCGGGTCTTGGCGGGGGAAATGGAGGCTGAGTCCGGTAGCCGTTACCGGGTTCAGTTTCATTCGCACAAGGCCCTCTTGGATCAGTATTTTGGAAAAGTGAATGTTGAGGCCTGGAAGAAAATGGCATCTCTGCTTTACCTCAAAATCGAATCCTCCAACATTGCCAAAGGTCGTTGCTACCTTGATAAATTGATGGAGGTATACTTGCGGCGAAACCTGGAGCTCAAGAACCTGACTTCCCTGAACACGGTTCGCTTTATCGACCGGGAATTATCGGGCATCACCGATTCTTTGCAGACCACCGAATCCAGGCTGGAGCAATTTCGTTCGGCGAACCGGACCGTGAATATTTCCAGCGAGGGCCAGGTCATTTTTCAGCGACTGGAAGAGTACGAGAAAGCCAGGGCCCTGGAACAGGGCAAGCTCAAGTACTACGATTATTTGCGGGCCTATCTCAACGAGCAGCGGCCAGCCGGGGAGGTGGTATCTCCATCGACCATGGGGGTGCAGGACCCGGTGCTGATAGGTTTGATCCAGGAATTGGGCAAGATGAATGCCGAACGCAATGCCATGTCCGTGGGGACCCGGCGTTCCAATCCCTTGCTGGAACAATTGGACGAGAAGATTCGATTGACCAATTCAGCCATCCGCGAGAACCTTCGCAATCTGGTTCAGAATTCCCAAATCATGATTCGGGATATGGATGCCCGCATTCGCAGCACCGAAGGCTTGCTGGCCACCTTGCCCAGAACCGAGCGTGATTTGGTGAATATCAAACGCAAATTCACCCTCAACGAAAACCTCTATGTTTATCTGCTGCAGAAGAGGGCCGAGTCCGGCATCGCCATGGCCGCCAACCTTCCCGATGCCCGGATCATTGACGCAGCCAAGAAGGAGAAGCAAATTGCTCCCAACAAGGCCCTAAATTATGCCTTAGGTGCCTTGCTGGGATTGTTGGTCCCGGTGGCGGTAGTCTTGATTCGGGACAGCCTTCAGAACGCCCTGATTGACCGTCAGCAAATCGAGTCCGTCACCCGGATTCCTGTGCTGGGGGTGATTGGTAACAATACCAAGAACACAGCCCTGGTGGCCTTGCAGCATCCCAAATCGGTGATCTCGGAGGCCTTTCGGTCTTTGCGTACCAACATGCAGTACATCAACCCCGGTAGCCCCAAGCAGGTCTTGCTGATCACTTCTTCGATTTCCGGGGAAGGCAAGACCTTCATATCCACCAATATGGCGTCCATTCTCTCTCTCTCCGGCAAAAAGACGGTGCTGATTGGGATGGACTTGCGCAAACCCAAAATCTTCAACGACTTTGGTTTGACCAACCATATCGGGATGACCAATTACCTGATCGGCAAGGCTAGTCGGGAAGAAATCATTCAGCATACCAATTACCCCAACCTGGACCTGATTCCGGCGGGACCGGTTCCCCCCAATCCTTCGGAGTTGGTCCTTTCGGAACGCTTTGGGGAATTGATTGCCTGGCTGCGTGAACACTACGAACATATTGTGATTGACACCCCGCCCTGTACCCTGATTGCGGATGCCTTTGAGATGATGCGTTTCTCGGATATTAATTTCTATGTGATGCGGCAAAACTATACCCGCAAGGAAATGGTCCGGGTGGTGGAAGGAATGCGCCTGAACGGTCAGCTTCAGAATGCCTGTATTGCGGTCAACGATTACAAAATCGAAACCGCCTACGGTTACGGTTACGGTTACGGCTATGGTTACGGCTATGGTTACGGCTATGGTTACGGCTATGGTTACGGCTATGGTTACGGCTATGGTTACGGCTATGGTTACGGCTATGGCTATTACGAAGACGAAGGCCCCAAGCGCCAAAAGGCCTGGTGGAAGCGATTGCTGCCATAATCCATTTAATTTTAACATTGAATAAACCATGAATACCAGCTCCAAACCAATCATCGGTATTATCGGCCTGGGCTATGTGGGCCTGCCCCTTGCGGTGGTAGCCGCTGAAGCCGGATTTGAAGTTCTGGGTTTTATGTTCAATCAAAAGGTAAGCGATGGCATCAATACCGGAATCAGCCATCCATTGAGTTATTAATATTAATGCGGATTAAGGAATAAGTGTACGTCAACAGCACGCTACTTTTGAACAAGCCATTAGCACAAAGGTTCCGGTATTGGTGTTTCCTCGACATCAGGGCGACATCATGAGCTTGTATGCCCATACCCAAAAAGTCAAACAAAGCTTGTGCTGGAAAGCGCGTCACGATTTCTCATCCATGGTGTCTACCTCCTATGCATGGCAGCAAAAATTAAAAACAACCAATACTTCGTGCCCTTAGTGCCCCTTCATGTGCCTTCGTCGTTAAAATCAGAATCTATGCTTAAACCATTATCAGAATCCAAAATCGCCATCATTGGCCTCGGATACGTAGGCCTTCCCCTAGCCGTTGCCTTCGCCGAAAAATACAAAGTTATCGGCTTCGATATCAATGTACAACGGGTAGAAGAACTCCAAAAAGGCCACGATCATACGCTTGAAGTAAAAGATGATTTGTTGCAAAGCGTACTTCTGAACCATTCCGATGAAAGAGCTGTTGGTCTTTACATCACTACAGCCGGGGGCGCTTTGTCCGATTGTAATATTTACATCGTTACCGTGCCCACCCCAACCGACAAACATAACCGCCCTGTTTTAACGCCAATGATCAAGGCCAGTGAAACCATTGCGGGCTTGCTCAAGAAGGGGAATGTGGTGATTTATGAATCGACGGTTTATCCGGGAGTTACCGAAGAAGAGATGGTGCCCGTTTTAGAACGTATTTCAGGCTTGAAATACAATGAGGACTTCTTTTGTGGTTACTCGCCAGAGCGGATCAATCCTGGCGATAAGGAACATACCGTAACCAAAATTTTGAAGGTCACTTCGGGTTCAACACCCCAAATTGCCGATTATGTGGATGCGCTTTACAAGAGTGTGATTGTAGCAGGAACTTTCAAGGCCTCATGTATCAAAGTAGCAGAAGCGGCCAAGGTAATTGAGAACTCTCAGCGCGATATCAACATCGCATTCGTGAATGAATTGTCTAAAATATTTAATTTATTGGGCATTGATACGCATGAGGTGTTAGAGGCTGCTGGAACCAAATGGAATTTCTTGAAATTTAAACCAGGATTGGTAGGGGGGCATTGTATTGGTGTTGATCCTTATTATCTAGCACAGAAAGCACAGGAGGCAGGATATCACCCAGAAATCATTTTGGCAGGTCGTCGCCTCAATGATTCTATTGGCAAGCATGTGGCCCAGGAAACCATAAAATGGATGATGCGTAAAGATTTAAAGGTGATTGATGCCAAGTTGCTTATTCTAGGATTTACATTCAAGGAAGATTGTCCTGATGTACGTAATACCCGAGTTATTGACATCTACCATGAGCTGAAGAGCTTCGATATTAATGTGGATGTTTATGATCCATGGGCAAATCCAGCGGAGGTAAAACACGAATACAAGATTACAATTTCTAATTCTCTTCCTGATCTTGGAGACTATGCAGCAGTGATTTTGGCAGTAGCTCATCAAGATTTCAAGAAGCTGCATCTTGTCAAATCAGACAAACAAGTTGTTTTTGACGTAAAAGGCGTTTTGAACAAAGATTGTGTCGATGCTCGATTATAAATCCGTATAGTCAAGATTGAAAAAGTCATCTGCTTTTGAAATGTTGAAAACGGATACTAACAGACAAAGTCATCCATGAAAGTTAATAAAATACTTGTAACAGGATCTGCGGGTTTCATCGGTTACCACCTTGTTCAAAAACTCTTAGAATCGGGTGATTTTGAAATCGTCGGTTTGGATGTGATAAATGATTACTACGATGTTAAACTCAAGCATGATCGATTGAGGCAACATGGGGTCGATGCCGTTGGATTAAATGAACGTGATGTCGTCCTTTCTGAGAAGTTTCCAAATTATAGATTTGTAAAAGCTGATTTGGCAGACTATGAATTCGTAGTAGATTTTATGTTAGCCGAAAGGTTTGATTATGTTGTGAATTTAGCAGCTCAGGCTGGTGTTAGGTATAGTATAACTAATCCTAGGGCTTATGTGCATGCAAATGTGGAGGGCTTTCTGAGCATTCTAGAAGGGTGTAGACATAGTAAGGTGAAACATTTGATTTATGCAAGCACAAGTAGTGTGTATGGGCTTAATACAACAATGCCGTTGTCCGAAAGTATGCCAACAGAACATCCTATTTCTTTGTATTCAGCTACAAAGAAGGCGAATGAACTAATGGCCCACACCTATTCGCATCTATATTCAATTCCGACTACTGGTTTAAGATTTTTTACGGTTTATGGTCCATGGGGTCGACCAGATATGGCTCTTTTCCTTTTTGCTGATGCAATAATTACTGATAAGCCGCTTAATATTTTTAACCACGGTAGAATGGTGAGGGATTTTACGTATGTACAGGACATAGTAGAATCGATTTTTCGCTTGATAAAGAAGCCAGTCGAACTTCCTGTTCAATGGGATGCCGCTATTCCCGAATTGGGGAAAAGCAGCGCGCCGTATCAAGTGTTTAATATTGGGAATAGCAATCCTGTTGAACTAATTGAGTATGTTGAGGCCTTAGAAAAGGCGATTGGACGCACAGCAAAGCGAAATTATATGGACATTCAGCCAGGAGATGTTCCGGCAACTCATGCTGATTCGAGAGCCTTGGAGAATTACGTCGGATATCGGCCTCGGACCTCGGTTGAAAAAGGAGTTGAATTGTTTGTTGAGTGGTATTTAGATTATAAGGGCATTTATGGAAAATAGAATTATTGTAGAAAAGTCAAGATTGGTAGGCAAAGTTAAGGTTAGTGGGGCGAAGAACAGCGCGTTGCGACTTTTGGCTGCCACTATTTTGACTAAGGAAACCGTAGAGCTTCAGAACTTTCCCAGTGGTTTGTTAGACATACAAGTGCATCTTGACATGTTAAAGGTATTGGGCAAAAATCATATCGTCATTGGTGATACTGTAATTATTCAGGAAAGCCAATCGGGAATAACTACCTTAGACTGGACAGAGCGCTCGATCAGAAATACATTGCTCATTTTAGGAGCACTGGTTACCAGGTTCGGTGAGGGAAAAGTGCCATTACCAGGAGGGTGCAAGCTTGGTGAACGAAAGTATGATTTGCACGTGATGCTGTTGGAGAATCTTGGCGCAGAAGTCTGGGAAGAAGAACCTGGTTTTTTGTGCGCAAAAGTAAAATCAGGCAGTCGTTTGAAGGGGGCTGAAATTGTATTGCCGATGCGTTCAACGGGTGCAACAGAGAATGCAATAATTTGCGCCTCTCTTGCTGAAGGCTTGACTACAATTTGGAATCCGCACATAAGGCCTGAAATAATGGACCTTGTTGACATGATGACTAAAATGGGCGCCAACATTAAAGTTTATGGCCAGAAATGCATAGTGATTACTGGTGTTGAAGGTTTGTCGAGCGTGAAACATTCAGTGATTCCCGACAATATGGAAGCATTAACATGGGCAATTGGGGCGGTAATTACAAATGGAGAGGTGGAAATTCAAGACTTTCCATTTGAGCATCTTGAAGTTCCCATGGTTTATTTGAGAGAAAGTGGGATGAAATATTATTCATCGTCTAATGGTATAATAGTAAGGGGAGGTGAGGCCTTTCCGGTGGAAATAAGTACTGGTCCGTATCCCGGTATAAATTCTGATATGCAACCGCTATTTGCTGTTTATGGTGCAATGTCAAAAGGTGATTCTAAAGTCATCGATTTGAGGTTTCCAGGTCGTTATGCTTATGCAGAAGAACTCGGGAAGATGGGTATGAATCATTATGTGCAAGGAGACATGCTGGTTGTTCGTGGAGGAGTTCCGTTGAATGGGAGCTTAGTCACGGCGTTGGATTTAAGAGCAGGAATCGCTTTGTTATTAGCAGGTTTAACCGCCAATGGAGTTACCACAATAGAAAATGCATGGCAAATTCATAGAGGATATGAAAATTTATTGGAAAAACTCAATGGTCTAGAAGTTAAAATTTAAATGGAGCATCATAGTAATTTCTTTGAAGCAATCAAAAGTGAATTTCCAAATGGCAAAATAAAATTCACTTTAATTATAAAGTATTTTCTTTTAAATCCGAAGTTCTGTTTAATGCTTAATTATCATGTCGGTAAGCGCTTTTCCAAAAGCAGATTTTTTGTTAACAGACAGATTGGGCGTTATTTGAAGACTAGAATGATATTAAAGCGAGGGTGTGATATTTCTTACAATGCCCAGATTGGTAATAATTTAAAATTACCACACCCTTTGGGAATTGTTATTGGAGAAGGTGTTGTCGTACGGGATAACGTAAAAATATTTCAAAATGTTACATTGGGTAGTCACGGAAGGAGTGGGGTAGGTCAAAAATACCCTATAGTCGAACCTGGTGTTAGAATTTACGCTGGGGCCATAATTATTGGAGGTGTGACAATAGGCGAAAATGCAATAATTGGAGCAAATGCAGTGGTGAATATTGATGTTCCTCCAAACACTATAGCAGTGGGAATACCGTGCAGAATCTTGAAGCCTAATTAAATATGGCAACATTTGTTTCTGACGTAATTAAAGTTGGCGCTTCAAAGCTTGTCGTGATAATATCAGGCCTTTTTTCCTCTATAATCACGGCGAGATATATTGGCCCGGAGGGAAATGGCTTAATTGCAAGCTTGATGGTTTATCCATCTTTATTCCTGACTATTGGTTCCCTAGGTATAAGACAAGCTACTACATTTTTCTTAGGAAAAGATATATTTTCAGAATCACAGATTAAAGCAGCCATCACGCAAGTCTGGATGTTAACAACAACATTGTCCGTGGTAGTTTCTTATTTGTTGATTAGATATTTCAGTAATGTAGGTGAAAACAACTGGCTTATAATTTTGTCATTGTTACCGATTCCTTTTGGGTTGTTTAACATGTACAATTCGGGTATCTTCCTTGGTAAAAATGACATTAATACCTTCAATAAAATTAACTGGATACCATCAGCGGTTGTAGCAGTGTTAATGTTTATTTTCTTGATTGGTTTACGCATGGGCGTAGAAGGCGCAATGTTGGCTACAGTGGGAGGTCCTTTGTTTATGTTTGTGGTTTTGATATTTCGGAATGATTTTCTTGGATATTTATCAATGAGATTTAACTGGGCTATAATTAAGCAAATGTTGAATCTCGGCTCAGTGTATGCAACCGCATTATTTGTAATAAATCTAAATTATAGAATCGATGTCATTTTGCTTGACAAACTAAGTACATCATATGAACTAGGGATATATGCCAAAGGGGCTGGGATCACACAATACTTATGGCAAATTCCAATGCTTTTAAGCACGGTTGTTTTTGCTAGAAGTGTATCATCAAAAAATAGCAAGCAGTTTTCATTTAAAGTAGCACAATTGATGAGGGTTTCTTTTTTATTGATTGGTTTGGCAAGCTTCGTACTGTATTTATGTTCTAAATTCTTAATTATAACTATGTATGGGGTTGAATTTAAAGAGAGTGTTGCAATTTTGAATTTATTACTTCCGGGTGTTTTAATTTTAACAATATTCAAGGTTATGAATATGGATTTGGCAGGTAAAGGCAGACCTTTGTCCTCCCTAAAGGCGATGCTTCCTGCGCTCTTTCTAAATATAGTGCTTAACTTCATTTTTATTCCTAATTATGGTGCTATTGGAGCAGCTATTTCGTCTACAATCAGTTATGCATTCGGCGGTTTGGTTTTTATGTTAGTTTATTGTAAAGAAACGGATTTACGTTTAAAGGATTTGTGGCATTTTAAAATGTCTGATTTTGATTTTTTGTTGAATAGACTCAAATAAGTGAGATATGAGAATTTACCATAATTTTGATTTGACCGAATACAATTCGTATCGGGTCAAAGCGATTTGTAATCTTGCCTTTTTTCCGGAAAGTGAAGCTGACGTCTTGATGTTTATATCTGAGCACCCGAAATTCATTTTACTTGGTAGTGGCCACAATGTTATCTTATCTAAAAGGCATTATGACATTCCTTTTTTAATAATTAATGGGGTTTTAAATCGCATAAGTTTATTGAATAATCACCTTGTCTATGTTGAGGCTGGAGCCTGGATGGCGGACGTTGCTGAATTTGCTCTCAAAAATAGTTTAAGCGGAATTGAAATGTTTTGGGATATTCCTAGTTCTTTAGGAGGGGCAGTTGTCATGAATGCAGGTGCGAGTGGTGATGAAATAAAAGATGTAATTCAAGAGGTTAGATATTTTGATTTGAAAGCAGGTATTCGAAAGGTATTGTCAGCCGAAGAATTGAACTTTCAGTATCGAAATAGTTTTTTTCAGATGAATAGTGAAAATTTAATTTTTAGTGCGATTTTGAAATTAAGGTCAGCAAAAAAGGAAGCCATTAAGAAAAAAATGGAGGAAATAAAGACCAACAGAGAATTAAAGCAACCAAAAGAGTATCCTAATGCTGGAAGTGTGTTTAAACGTCCAAAGGGCTTTTATGTTGGGTCGATGATTGAAGAATTAGGTTTAAAGGGCTATACAGTTGGAGGAATGAAAATTTCTGAAAAGCATGGCGGTTTTATTGTGAATTTTAACAATGGAACAGGTGAAGATGTCGTGAAAATTATTCATTACGTTCAGAATTGCGTGCATAAAGTTTATGGTCTGGAGTTGGAAATTGAGCAAAGAATACTATGAATTTATTGTTTGTAATTTCATCCTCAAACAAAGGTGCTAACGGAGGGCATTTTAGAAGCTGCCTTACTATTGCGAAGGCTATGAAACGAGCTGGAGCAGAAATCAAAATATTAAATATTGGCGTTGTACCTTCTCCTGTTTTCTCTCAAGAATTCGTTGATGTTGAATACATAAATGTAAATGCCCGGAATTGGCCGATAAGGTTGTTGATAATATTCAAAATCATCTTAAATGCAGATAAGGCAACAAGGGTATTAGCATTTGATTTCTTTTCTTTTTTCTTTGTACGTGTTGCATGTTATATTTCGAAAAATCCTTTTGGATATTTCAGATGTGGAGGCCCAAATTTGAATTATTTTCCGTTTTCGAAGTGGATATTTTGTTTTTCCAAGGAAAGTTATATCTATTTCCATAAAAAATTCATAAATTCTAATATTTATTTATTTCCAAATAGAATAGAAAAAAGTGATTCTTTTTCAAATGGAGAACTGAGAGAAATTGTACAAAACGACTTCCCGATAGTTTTAAGAATAGGAAGATTGGTTTCGAATTATAATGCAATAAATTTTGCGAGTTTGAAGCTGAGTCGCATTTTAAATGAGTTGAAAGTTCGGCATAATTTGATTTTTATTGGTTATCCAGATGGGTTTGATTCTATAGATTACATCAGATTTAAAGAGGAGTGTGTTTCCATGCCAAATGTGTGGCTTTTAACTGACATTAGATATACAAAGGAAGCTTCTAGATTTTTAAAGGAGGCAAGTTTAGTGGTTGGTACAGGCAGAGGGGCCATGGAGTCGGTTGTTTCGGAACGTTCTGTGGCAGTTTATTCCGAATCGCATGATGTGCCTGTTTTGGTAAATTCGGCTGAGGTTTTCAATCAATCGTTGAATATGAATTTTAGTTTAAGAAATAATTTAGGATTTGTCGATGCTGATACAAATTTGAAGAATTTAATTGAGCTCCTCAATAATCGATCCTATCAAGATCAGGTCCTAGATTTTTTAAAGAGTCGTAAAGATGAATTTGATATTGATGAGGTGGTAGATGATTATTTGAAAGCCTTCGCTAATATGTCCCATGATTCTGAATTGAAATTATGGGATTTATTTAAACACTTCGGAAAAATGTTTTTGCCAAAATTATTATTGCTGAAGAAATGTTAGTACTTTCGGTATTGTTATTAATTTTCTTGTCTGTAGCTGATATTTATTTTTATCGGCTGGGCTGGTTGCCTGCTGAGCCTTCTGTCACCTTATTGCCGTTGTTTTTTGTTGGTTCTTTTATATTGTTATTCAGAGGGTTGAATGTACTTAAACAGTATCGTGGAGCAAATCCTTTTTTGTTTTTCTTTTTAATTTCTTTAATTTATCTTAAAAATGATGTATTAGAATCGGGAATTTATGTTATTGGAAACAACGGTATAATTTATCTTTTGTATTTTACTTCTGGTTTATTTTTCTTGAAGATTGATTCTAAAAGAGTTTATTGGATTTTTCTCTTTTCGTTTTTTGTTCTTGGGGGAAGCATGTTGTATGACATGATATATAGCTCAAGTATGGGTATTAGAGGATCTGGTTTCGCTGAAAATCCTAATAATGCTGCGTTAAGGATTGTTTTTTTATTAATAGCTATTTTGAGGTTTATTGAAAGCAAAAGAATTGCTTTCATTTTTTGTTTCGTTGCATTTTTGTTTGTTTTTCTTACATTATCTCGTAGTGGGGTTCTGGTTATTCTAGCGATTGTATTAATTCTCTTGCCAGCTAAATTTTCTGATGTTTACAAAATATCAGAGGTTCCGCTTAAAATTTTTAAGTCTATGCCAGTTTTGTTCATTTTGTTAGTCGTTCTTGCAAATACCCTAACAATTTTGCCTGAATATTTTCCGGCTTTTGAACATCGTGCTGCGGTTGATAGAATTCAACAAATTTCTGGTAAGGGCAGTATTGTTAATGAATCTGATTTGGATGGAGGGAGGATTAATATATTTTCGGATTATTTAGATTTATTTCTTGAAAATGTGCTTGGTTACGGCACTGGATTTAGCATGAACCGAGATTTTTTTGAAAAAGCTACGCACAATATGTTTTTGAGATTTGGAATTGATTATGGTGTAGTTGGAGTTTTAGCCTTATTAGCTTTTTTTTATCGCTTTTTGCGAATATCCATTAGAACGAATCATTTTTACATGTTTTCACTAATGTTAGCTGCTTTTATGGCTTGTTTTTTCACTCATACTTTATTTGAAAACCGAACGTTTATACTTGTCTTATCTTTTTTATCGGTTGATGTTGTTAGGTCAAATATTGCGTATAAGTCATGAAAAATAAAATAATTCAATTGTACTTTATCCTTTTTCGTTCTGGTGTAGATTATGCCAGGTATTTAGGAGTTAAGGTTGGAAATAACTGTAGAGTATATTCGTTTAAATTTGGGACAGAGCCTTGGTTGATTGAGATAGGAAATAATGTTACAATTACTAGTGGTGTTGTAATGTTAACACATGATGGAAGCACTTGGCTGATAAATGACCAGAATGGACGAAGGTATTTATATAGAAGGATTTATATTGGCGATAACGTCTTTATTGGCATCAATTCTATATTAATGCCTGGTGTACGCATCGAGTCCAATGTCATTGTGGCGGCAGGCAGCGTAGTAACAAAATCTATTCCATCGGGTAAAATAGTAGGTGGTAATCCAGCTCGAATAATCGGGGAGTACAGCGATTATGAGAAGATTGTATCGCGCAGCTATATAAGCCAACGAGATTTAAATTTATCACTGGATTACAAGAGTCGAATTCTTGAGGTTGTTAATTCGAGTTATAAAGAGTATTTAAAATGGTGAAAAGGGTATTAATTGCTGTGCCAAATGATACCTTGGGCGGAGCGGAGCAATATTTGAAAATGTTATGTTCTTACTTTTTGAGTAAAGGGTTTGAAGTCGATGTAATATTTTTAAAACGCAAGGAGTCTTTTGGTTGGGTGGATTTTGAATTTAATTCTAATGTTCATCTGTATTTTACAAATGCGAGTTCAGAAAAGCGCGGTATATTACTGTTTTTATATAATCTGTGGAGATTACGGAAAGTCTGCTACGAGTATATTTTTACATCACACGTTCATATAACAGGGTTGCTTGGGGTCCTTTGTAGTTTAAACATTTTGAAAAAAAGACACTTTGTAGGAAGGGAGTCCACTTTAATATTTGATAGGTTTAAAGGGCTGAAATTGTTTTTGTTTGAATTGTATTACCATTCAGGATATCCTGCCTTGGACCTTGTAATTTGCCAAACGGATTTAATGGCAGATAGTATTCGTATCAATTTGCCTGACTTATCAAAAAAAATTAGAGTAGTTGTAATTCCAAATCCTATTTCGTGGGAACATCTTTACGGTACATATTATGAGCCTATTGCTTTACCCGGAAAGGGCCCAACCATTGTTGCGGCCGGAAGATTAATACCGGAAAAAGGTTTTGATATTTTGGTTCGGTCCGTTAAAAATCTCGTGGTTGTTTTTCCTGAGTTTAGATTATTAATTTTTGGTGAAGGAAATGAAAGAATTTTCCTTAATAAGTTAATTTTAGAATTGAATCTTGAGGAGAATGTGTGCCTAATGGGGTTTGAAAAAAATGTAATTCCTTATTTCCAATCGGCTAACCTTTGTGTTGTATCGTCTTTAATTGAAGGCTTCCCAAATGTGTTGTTACAAATGATGGCGAAAAACGTTAATATAGTTAGTACCTTATGTGCTGGAGGAATTGATTTGATTCAGGGATTATACACTGCGGAGCCTGGCAATGTTGATGATTTGGAAAATGCACTGATGAGATGTTTGGAATCGGATAATGGATCTAACCGTGAGTTATTCGACAAATATTTAGGCGATAGACGTATCGAAAATTTCGTCTTGAATATTGACCAAAATTTAAAGGAAGGTGAATAAAATCAATCTTGTTATTGAAGGGAATTATGCAGGGTAATAAAATCAAGTTGCTACGTACGACCACTGTGCCAATGTCGCTAAATGTTTTATTAAAGGGGCAGTTTCGTTTTTTTAACGATAATGGATTTGAAGTAACGTGTGTTTCTTCTAAATCACCGGAGCTCTTTGCAGTTGGATTTCGTGAAGGTGTAAATGTGAAAGCAATCAATATGACTAGAAAAATCTCGCCATTTCTTGATTTTATTTCTTTTTTGCGAATGTTTAGGCTTATTTTGGAAATCAGACCAGATATCGTACACTCACACACACCCAAGGCAGGCATAGTCTCTATGTTAGCTGCGAAGCTTGCAGGTGTTCCTGTTAGACTGCACACTGTTGCAGGCTTGCCATTAATGGAAAGCAATGGTGGAATTAGGTTATTGTTGAAGGTCGTCGAATTTGTTACTTATTTGTGCTGTACAAAAGTTCTTCCGAATTCTTTTGGTCTACAGGATTTTATTATAAAGGAAGGACTTGTTGCTCGAGATAAGACCAAGGTTTTGGGCAATGGTTCTTCTAATGGTATTGATACTGAATTCTATTCTATATCAAGTATTTCTTCAGTTACAATTGGCTTAATCAAAGACAATCTAGGTATTTGTGAGTCGGATTTTGTCTTTGTTTTTGTTGGCAGGTTAGTAAAGGATAAAGGAATAAATGAGTTGGTGGATGCATTTCTAATAGTTCGTAAATCAATAAATAGTTGTGCTATGAATAACTTGAAGTTATTGTTGGTAGGGCCTTTTGAAAAGGAATTAGATCCATTGTCAGAGCAAACGTTGAGGAGGATCAAAGAAAACAATTCTATTATTTTAACGGGTTATGTATCAGATGTAAGGCCATACTTCGCAATAAGTGATTGTTTGGTTTTTCCAAGTTATAGGGAGGGTTTCCCGAACGTTGTGTTGCAAGCGGGCGCCATGGGTTTGCCAGCTATTGTGTCTGACATCAATGGTTGCAATGAAATCATAACAGATGGGCTTAATGGATTTGTTATTTCGCCAAAGGATGTAAACGCTTTGGTTTTAGCAATGAAAAGAATGAGCTTTGAATATAAACTTAAAATTGAATTGGGTTTAACTGCTAGGAGTATGGTTAAAGAACGGTACGAGCAAAATGTGTTGTGGAGTCTACAGAAAGCGGAATACATAAATAACCTAATGTCAACAAAAAGGAATTAATTCATGCCGCGATTACACTTGGATGTATACAACGATGTACATGAAAACAGAATCATTATGAGCAAATTGTAAATAAAACAAGGTCTATGGAGGTATTAATTAAAAGTGGTAATTTTTTGATTACAGGCGGGGCAGGTTTTATAGGAACCAATTTAGTGGAGGCCCTTTTGGAAGCAGGAGCTGCAAAAGTGCGCGTACTGGATAATTTATCGAATGGTTACCGCGAAAATATAGAGAAATTTTGGGGAAATCCGAGATTTGAATTCCTTGAGGGTGATATACGCGATTTGGAAACTTGCCGCAAGGCAGCAGAAGGAATGGATTTTATCAGCCACCAGGCTGCATTGGGCTCTGTTCCTCGTTCTGTTAATGACCCTATAACGACCAATGAAGTGAATATTTCTGGCTTTCTGAATATGCTCGTAGCTGCCAAAGACTCACCAACGCTCAAACGCATGGTCTACGCAGCCAGCTCTTCGAGTTTTGGCGATAGTAAAGAGCTGCCGAAAGTAGAAGGAAATGAAGGAAGACCAGTGAGTCCTTATGCTGTTACGAAATGGGTGAATGAACTGTATGCCGATGTTTTTAGCAAGGTTTATGGTTTACACACCATAGGTTTGCGGTATTTTAATGTTTTTGGTCCCAGGCAAAACCCGAACAATCCATATGCGGCAGTGATACCTTTGTTTATGAAGGCCGCAAAGGAAAGCAAGTCGCCACTAATCAATGGTGATGGCACTTATTCCCGTGATTTCACCTACGTACAGAATGCAGTACAGGCTAACATCAAAGCAATGTTGGCAACTCCGCATTTGCGTGGCCACGAAGCCATCAACATTGCCGTAGGCGAGCGAACAACCTTGTTGGAACTTTGGGATGCCATTGCGCAGGCAGCAGAAATAGATATTCAACCAACTTTTGGCACTCAGCGCGCAGGTGATATTCCCCACAGTCTTGCTTCCATTCAAAAAGCCAAGGACCTAATCGGTTATGACCCTCAATTCAGAATAACAGAGGGTATAAAAATAACTTATGATTGGTTTAAGACGCATTTTTAGTCTTTATGAACATTTCATGGGGGCGACTATTTAAAATCGAAGGTGTATAATAAGTTAATTAAACGCGTTTTAGACGCGATTTCAGCCACTTTGCTGCTCTTATTGTTCGCACCCATTCTGATTGCTTGCATGCTTTTGCTGCTGCTGGCTAATAATGGAGCGGCCTTCTTTTTTCAGAAGCGACCTGGTTTGAATGGAAAAATTTTCACCATTGTGAAATTCAAAACCATGAATGATGCCAAAGACAAGGCTGGGCAATTGTTACCTGATGAGCAGAGATTAACGACTGTTGGTCGGGTTATTAGAAAAACATCATTGGACGAGCTGCCGCAGTTATTAGACGTTTTAAAAGGAGACATGAGCCTCATTGGCCCAAGGCCTTTATTGGTGGAATATCTACCTTTGTACAACGAACACCAAAAGCGTCGCCATGAGGTCAAACCCGGAATTACTGGCTGGGCTCAGGTAAATGGACGTAATGCAATAAGTTGGCAAGAGAAATTCGATCTAGATGTTTGGTATGTTGATCATTGTTCTTTTAGGTTGGATATAAAGATTCTATTGCTTACCATTCTGAAGGTATTCAAGCGGGAAGGAATAAATCAAGCCGGTCAGGCAACAGTAGAAAAATTTAACGGTAACAAATGAAATACATTTTCGCTGGAGATAGGGATATCGCTGTTTGGGTCTTAAAAGGATTAATCAATAATGGGTTTTTTCCTTCAGCTTTGTTAATCACGGATTCGACTAAGGCTTCTCACGCACGTCAACTAATAATTGTAAGTGGCTTATCAGGGGATTTAGTGATGGAAGGGAAGTCTTTTGAATCATCAAAAGAAATGGCTCTTTTATATTCTATTGAACCGGACTATATCATTGGTGTTCATTTCCCGTATATCATTAAGGAGAATGTGCTTAAAATCCCAAAAGTTGGTTTTTTAAATTTACACCCTTCCTTTTTGCCGTTCAACAGAGGATGGCATACACCTAGCTGGGCGATTTTAGAACGAACACCTATTGGCGCAACACTTCATTTCATGTCCACCGAACTTGATAATGGAGATGTTATTCATCAGAAAAAAATCGAAGTACGACCATGTGATACTGCTAACTCATTATACGTTAAATTAAAGGAGTTGGAATTAGAAGTTTTTATGGAAGCACTACCGCTTCTGATTTCTAAGCGATTTTTAAGGAGTTCACTTGTTTTATCAGAAGGAACTATTCATAAAAAATCAGAATTATTTCAGCCCGAAGTTCAGGAGATTGTGCTGAATGAGCACTATCAAGCTAGTGTATTGATTGATAAAATTAGGGCATTAACAACCAATCAATGGTCTGAATCTGCCTATTTTGAAAGCAATGGAAAGAAGTATCGGTTAAGAATAGAAATCATTGAGGATGAACGTTAAAAAATTGCTTAAGCG
>Ga0102919_1000085_pt1 | contig 22943 bp, 7 predicted proteins | sample Colrivmet1563A02_FD_78203 | JGI IMG/M metagenome (GOLD analysis project Ga0102919, IMG submission 78203) | Estuarine microbial communities from the Columbia River estuary - metaG 1563A-02 | ecosystem: Environmental > Aquatic > Marine > Intertidal zone > Estuary | place: USA: Columbia River... | reverse complement strand
TGCAGTTACTCCAGCTCGTTTTCAGCAGGGAGACTTATCTCCGAATGATGCAGCAAACGCTAATTCTATTGAAGCAGCTTTGAGCGGAGCCTTTAACATACAAGGTGAAGAATTTGTCAGTTTTGATCCAGATGAAGTTGATTTTCATAAACAAATTTTTACAGTACCTGCATCAGATCCAGCTGATATATTAGATAATAAAATTCCATCGATCTTGCAAACTGCAGCAGGCACTCATTTTGGATATATTAGTAGAGACAATGGTAGATTCTACTTAACCGCTAATGGCACGAATATTAAGAAGGTCACCGATGAAAGTGATTCCGCCAATTCAGGGGTTACCAAATTTTCATCTAATTTCATAAAAGATGTACAGACTCCAGAAACTGGAAATACCACTGTTAATACAGGTGTCTCTGGGGCAAAAGCAGTTTCTGAATACCAAAACGCCTATACAGGTGATGTGCAATCACATTGGGAGACTATGATGGTCGATGCATCTTACCGAGATGTGTCAGGCCGAATGCTACGCGCGTTTCCAACATATATGTTATGGTTAATAGATGAAGGCGGTATGTTTGCGGGCGTTAAACTGTTCGACAACTTCTATGGTCTACAATCTATTATTGACTTCTCTGTAGTAAGCTCAGAAGATTTATTAGGTGATACTTTAATTTTCAGAGTTTCTAATCTTTACAGTAAATTAACAAAGAATGAATCTAGTAAAATATTTAACCCTAATGATACTGAAGGAAATAATGACCCACTTTCTTTAACTGATGGTTTAAGTTCTATTATTGAAAGAACTTTAAATATGTCAAAAAATATTCTTGGACATATGAGAAATGAATATGTTGTTGATATAGCTAATATACGATTAAAGCCAGGAGTAAGGGTTCATTTAAGAGCAGGTTATGGATCAAATCCAAACTCACTGCAAACTCTTTTCAATGGAGTTATTACCAATGTTGAACAAGGTGAAATTGTCACAATTACAGCACAGTCAGACGCAATTGAATTAGGCGCAGTAATCAATTCAGTAAATAAAAAAGGCAGTAGCGGAAAGATCGATGGCGGCGTTGATACTGGCATGTATATGTCAGAGCCTAGAGACTTAATGGTAAGACTACTTTCTATGGGCGCTTCTAGGACAAGAGAAGCTATAGCTCATGCGACAAGAGGAACAGTATTTTCTGAAAATAGATTTGGCATTAGACACTTTGGCAATATTTTGTATGAGCCATTGACTACAGGAGAGCGGGCAAAGAATGACGCTGTTCGGGATAGTATAACTGGAGCATTTAGTATTGCTGGAAGCAATAATAGTTTCATGAATAAAACTGTTGGAATTACCGAGGGTTTTAGCATGAATTATAGAGGCAATACATTTTCCGCAGTTAGCCAATTATTTGCTAACTTCTGCGCTCAAGTAGATCTTGAAATATATAAAAGAAATATTTATCCCGGAAATGGAACGGGCATTGCTCAATTTCTTGGTGGTGACCTAGATGATGGATGGTCTACGGCATCATCTCTTACCCAAGAAAATAGCCACAATGAAAGAATGGAAGGCTATCTTGGCAGGTTGACCGATAGAACTTGGAATGACTTAATTTCTAATTCAGAGTTAGAAAATGATGGCCTATTAGATACTGGAGCAAATAGCACATTAGATTTCTTAACAGAAGATAACCAACTTGTAAATTCAGAAGGAAGAGCTGGATTAGTCAAAGGTTTATTCGGCGCTGGTATAACCGCAGGAGCTTTTGCACTAGGGGGACCGGTTACTGCAGCCATAGCTGGATCAGGGTTGCTTGGAGTACTACGTGGCAGAGGTGGAACTAATCTATTCAGAACTATGGGAATTATATCTCCTAATTCTGATGATGATTTACCTGGTTTTGACGAAGTCTCGTTTAAAGCTCAAACTTATATGAGAACTGTCTGGGATTTATTTCAAATGTGCGCAAGATTGCTACCCAATTATATTGTAGCGGTTAGACCATTTGAAGATAGGTCGACAGTATTTTATGGCAAACCACATTGGCTTTATACATCTGGTGTAGTCCCAATTACAACAGGTTTTCCTGGGCAAGAAAAAGCTGAGGAATTAGGAATCATTCCTCCTCAGATGAAGCAACCAGATCAAGATCTTATATCTATTTTAGATAAAATCAATAAAGACTCCAACCCCCTTGCTGACTACGCAGCCTTTTTCCAAGCATCAGAGCCAAGTCAAACAATTCAGGATATGTCTCAATCCATGTTAACTTCTGGTGGCATCTACGCACCTACATCAAAAGTAGCTGGAAAAATATTAAACTTTTATTCAGAACCGTCTATGACATATTACGATCCATCTGACACAACTAAAATATTAGCTAAATTGCCAGTATCTAAAGGTTATGTTAATGTTGGTTTACACTTACCAGTAGGAGTCGTTGGTGGCGGAACAGAAGATACCCTAGCTATACAACAAGATAAACATAAGCAACTGCCCAATCTTCCGCCAAGATACAGTTTCCCATACTTTACCGCAAATGAAGATCTCCCTGACGATCAATTAATTAATGCTCCGTTTATTTCTTTGGCACGTGATATCAAAGATCATATGGACGACAGTGATGGAGATCATATAACTGAAGGTAATGAGGACTATTATAATAATTTATTAAAACTTCAAAGTTTAGAATATATTTTCTTTGAAGAAACAAAACAAACACTGATCCCGTCTGATGACACCATTAATCTTGATAATCCATTAAATTTTGGACAACTTAATCAAGAAGCAATAAAATTATATCCAGAAGCACGAAAAGTAATGGTCCCACTGCCAAGAATAGATCTCTCGACTAATGCAGCAGGGTCTATTGGTTCAGGTGTAATAAAAAAAGAAAATGTTGATGATGATTTTTCTTTTGAATATCAATCAGATAATTATGGAGAATTAACCTATAAGGAATGGGGTACTCCAGCTACAGCTGAAGACGAACAATTCTATATAGCCATGAGATGGCCATATAATCCAGTCTCCCAGAGTGAAACCAATAGAACTGGCGCAGATGAAGATACTATTAGTCAATTTAAATCTAATTATGATTTTGAAGATCTATATGGAACAGTAAAAGATTATAAATCTAGAAAAGTTTTAGTTTACAACCCCACCAATAGAAGAGCGGTGGTTTGTCGTCCAGCATACTTCTTATGGGGTAGTCAAAAAACAATTAGTGGAGTTGATAGTGACGGCACCGCTAAGGATTATCAATTGTCTGATGCAGTAGTGTCGCCAGATGCAGCTTATTACTTAGGTGTAATTACACGAAATTCTAAAGAAGAAGACATGGTCGTCTCTAGGGCAGCACAGGGTGGTGGTGGAGATATGAATAACTGGAGAAATTCTGGATTTAGACCTTATCCCATTATGCAAGAATGCTTTATGGCATTTGTTCCGGATAATGTTCCTGTTGGAGTTATAGCAGATGCAGTTGCACCAGTGTCAGACTTCTCATTAAAGGGTGAAAATGGAGAAAAAATTGAGGGAGATGAAGTTCAGTTAATTGGTTTTGGATCCTTTAAACCAAAAGAAGGTGATGTAAATTATGCAATACAAAGAACAGCATCAGGAGATAGAAGTGGTTCGGCAGATACGATAGAAAGAAGAGCTATCGCCATAAATGATTCATTAAATGCGTATAAGCCATTGGATACTAATATGGTATCAAATGTCGAAGGTTTGCAATATGGCGGTAATGCATTAAATGTCGTAAAAGAAGGTGATCAAAAAACTTATTTCCAGGCCGTCATAGATGCTACTGGCGATGACTATGATCGTCTAAAAAGAGATAATCTCTATGAAATACTAGATGATGAATTAACTACAACGGGAGGTGATTCTGGAACTGGAAGAGTTTCATTTGCTCCAGTTTATTCTCCGTTAGATATAGTTAGCGTTGAGGCTAGATCATATTATGATGAAAACTTTGATGCCTCAGTGTCAGTCATTGCTGGAGATGGCAGAACCTTAAGGCAGGCTGAAGATATCTGGGATCAATTTAGATTTGGTTATCATAATTATGAAAGTGTTAAACAAATATTTTTTGATGCGTTTAGTTTAGACCCTGATAACGAAAATGAATTTCCAGAGTTTTATAAAAATATACTTACTGGATCTGGAATTATTGCAAATCCTATCGCAAAATTCAATGATACTACTGGAAATGGTTCAGCTGGAGCTTTAGATGAGTTCTCAATTCTATTGGGTTCAGATTTTGTAAATAATTTACAAAGTACAAATAATTCTTCCAGTGAATCTAGTGCAGATAGTACTTCCAACCAAGACTTTAAGGAAGCTATTGAGTTTGCTAGAGCAAATTATATTGATACCAGTATAGATAAAGGTGGAATAGTAGAATACTTTAATGCAGTTGTTGTTAAGTCATTGACTTCAATTAACAAGAACTTCTTAGACAATGCCACTGTTAATAACGTATTGAGCTTTAGTCTTTCCGCAGATACAGATAACCCAACACTAAAATCTGAGTTAGCTAAAAAAATTAAAACACCAAAACAACTATTCCTATTAATGGTTGGCATCTTTAGACAAAGAATGTGGGAAGATCCGTACGCAAGAGCTTGGCTAGTACTTAAGCCAGATAGAAAGAAAACTGGGGATGATCAATGGAGCTTTAAACCAGTGGATAAAATATTTAGAGCGTTTATTGATCCATATAGCGATTACGCTAAGCCGGGTAAAAATGATAAATTTTTGAAATTATTAGCTGCGACAAAAGGCGAAGGGAATAGTTCAACTAATATCGTTGGGGAAAGCGCCGACGGAATTAATGATTTTTGGAACGCAAACGTAGGACCAATCTTTACCGCTATAGGAGATGGTTTAACAGGCCTAATGTCAATGTTTCAATTGTCTATGCAACAAATGGGCTACGCCCTGTCCGAAGCAGGTAACTTTAAAAAGCAAGCAAACATTTTGAATAAAGCACTTAACGATTCCATTTATTATTCGCTAGGAAGACCTGGAACACTTCTTAGAGCTGTAGATAATCCATTTACTAGAGAATATGGAGAACCAGTTATAGAGGTGCGTGAACCATTCCAGAGACTTCATTACATAAGTTCTTTCTCCCACATCTTGTCTAATGAAATACAAGAAAATATCAACGGCGTTGCAACAACTGTTACAGCCGTATCAGACGGAAAATATCCTGTCACTGTAGCTTTAGATAAGGGTGCTCCAGCTGAAAGACAAGTCGAGAAAACTATTGAAACTGGACTATACTTTGACAATATGACTGGTTCTGGATTTACTGGATTTCTACACCCGTTAATGCACCCGCTCGAAACAATCAGCGGAATTGCAAAAAATGTCCAAGGAGCTCCTGATGAATTATCTGCAAGAAGAGTTGCACTGTCTCACTTAAAAGAATCAATTAAAGATATTTATGGTGGAGAATTAATAGTTATTGGAAACTCAGATATTAGACCGCACGATTTAATTTATTTGGCTGACGTTTATGAGAGAATGTATGGCATATTCGAAGTTGAACAAGTCGTTCATCACTTTACAGCAGAATTAGGGTACATAACGTCAATAACGCCTAATGCTCTAGTTACAGTAAATGACCCAGCAAGATGGTTTATGACATCTTGGATTCATTCTTGGATGAACGTTCAAACAATTCGAAATGATACTAGAATGTATTTAAGTAGAATTAGATCGGGAAACTCAGGAGTATCTGTTGGCGGAAATGTATCTATGGATGCCCTTGGAGAAGCACTGTCTCCTCAACTATTAGGCGGATTGCAATTCACTCATGGTTCGAGCGCTTTAGTGAAAGATGTTATGGCTAACCAAACTGCGCAAAGTTTGCCAGACGCCAAGGATCAGCTAATAGCCCTTGCCTCAGCTAATGGAGGAGGTGCAGGTGTAGGGTTTAAAATGTTGGCCGGTGGCCTAGCAGCAGGTGCCCTTCTAGGAGCAGTAACCCCAATAGGTTTAGTCGGCGCAGCAATAGGTGGGCCTCTAGTCGGGCAACTTGCATGGAAAGGGTGGAGTTGGATTAGGGATAAAGTTCTTGATCAGCATGGTTGTTATGTTCAATATTTAAGTAAAAACGGTCAACCAATGGACGCAGGGCTCTCTTATAATCAGGGAATGGTTGTCGGAAAGTATCATTCTAAGGCACTTCTTCCGGGAATACTTGGCGTTAGAGCTAAAGTCAGAACGCCAGAAGGGAATGCGTACATTAGAAGCGATGATCTATTCAAGAGTCTTGGATGGAATGAAAGTCAAATTACAGACCTGGTTAGATATGTAAGTTATGAAAATGCTCTAACCCACGCTCGTGTCCTGAAAATGGCAGGACTTGGTCCAGAAAAAGCTGGGCTTGAACCACAATTTAAAGTACTGTGTAAAGTAATTCACTTCGTGGACGGTGACACAATTGAAGTAGAAGACGTATTATCTGGAGCTACTTTTAAAGTTCGTTTTGATGGAATGAATACGTCTGAAATTAATACCATGGAAGGTAAAGTTGGATATCCAGATACTCCAGCAAATCCAATAACTGCGAATGATACTATTAGTTTATTAGATCTTTCCACTCCTGGTGGTAAAGCTAAACTGTTTACAACAAAAGCTTTGACAGATAAAATTTTTGTTCTTAGAGTTAATCCAACTAGAGTTGGAAAGACCGCTGTATTAGAACAGGACTATGAGGCTGGAGCATCTCAAAATATTGATGCAAATTATGTGAGAGATGTATTTCAAAGAACAATTGGAACAATATTCTATTATCTACCAGAAGTAAATATAGAGAAACATAAAATAAATATTAGAAATTTATTTAGAAGCAATCAAGAATCTTTGGATACTGTGCAAACAAAAGTGCAAGATTCTATGTATGATGAATCCCCTTTTAGAGTCAAATTTAATGAAATTTATAGCAAGATAGCTAATACTGTAAAAGAAGACTATTTTGATGATTTAGATAATCTAGATCCATTACACGGACTGTCCGAACAATATGTAAAGAAATATAATATTTTAGTTTATATGAAAATATTAGAAGAAATTTATAACGTAGTTTCAGAATGGCCTCAAGTTAGCTGGGATGAATATTATGAAGATGGACATCCATACACACTAAACTGGGAACTAGTAGTCAATAACTTAGCTAGAGTCTACGTTGCAGATCTTCAAGCAGAATCAGATTCTGTAACGACTGCTGAAGAATCAGCCGCAATGCCAATCGTAGTAGGAGGAACTGTATAATATGGTTAACATTGACAAAAGCCAAATGGCAAACTCTAAGTCGATAACAAATGCTATTTTTGATAGTTATTATCCAAAAAGTAAAAATTTTCCAAATGGAAAAATTGTTGTTGAAAATACAACTTTTGGCAAAAATGGAGTTTCTGGCAAAACTCTTACTAGCCGAACCATATCAGAGGCTATATCTGGAGATGTTTTATACAGGTCCCCAAAATTTGCAACTACTTTTTATAATAAATCGATTGGGAGTTCTTTAAACTCCTTAATCACTGCCGGCTCGGAATCAACTTTTGATTCAACTTCAACTCTAGTAATTGAAAATCCAGAAGGTGGTACTTATACAAATGCTGATGGAGCCACAGAGACTGCGAAGCTTAGGGGAGGTGCTGCGTTTGCTAGGATACTTGCAGAAAGTATTGTAGGGAAACAAGGCGGCAGTTCTTTTATTGAAGAAGCGGAAGGAAACCTGTACGATAATTATGTGTCTTTTGAAACCCAATCAAAAGAAGCTGGCACAGGAAATCATGGAGATACGCCACCCAATACTGATTCAGGAAATCCAAGTGCTGGAGGAAGAATGGTTATGTTAACTAATAACAGCACAGTAGAAGAACGGGCATGGCACGCTGAAAGAGCACTCGTTTTAGCCAATATAGGATACGCGGGTAGTAGTAGTTATCTAAAATCTGGTTGGCCTTTTGATATTCCAAATGGATTACGTGACTTGGGAACTAAAGATGGAGGAACTGAATTCCCTCTTGTGGATCAAAGTTCAAATATCATTATAATTCCACCAGAAATTATCGACGCTGCTCCGCAAACGGCGTATATTTGTCCAGCAATAATTGAATTTTTTATTTTACTAAGTACAAAAATTAAGTTTAGTGGCGGTTTTGGAATGACTAGGTGGTCAGATAGTCCAGGAAAGAACAGTATGACAGAGGGTAATACACTTTCTGCACATGGTTTTGGTAGAGCATTCGATCTTATGAACGGAACATCTCTATCCGGAACATTCTACGATCTGGAGAGCCAAAATTTAGATACATTTAGAGGCTTTATGGACATGTTCCTAACTGCTATAAACTCATTTCCCATGCATCTAATTCCAGACCTGTTAGGTTTTGATGATCGACTAAAAACTGAATATGGAGTTAGTGAGAAGAAAGACGCAGACGACGCAGCGATAAAACTAAGATTTCCTAACTTAAAACACGTTAGATGGTTTCCAGACAGCGGTCATAGAAATCACCTCCATATTGCATTTTCCCCCGCAAGGTCAGGGATATACACTGGACCAGGAGGAGCTTTTACTACTGGTCCTCCAGCAACACCCGCCACAGTGCCAGGTTCAACTGTTGACTTCGGCTTTGGTATAGGTATAACTCCAGGAAATATTCTTGATTCCAAATATACTAAAAGCTATAAAGTACCTAATACTGGAGAATTAAGTCAAGATGAAATTTTCCAACTTCTCGCAGGGACAATAGCTTACCCAGAATTGGCAGCTCTATTTACTGCAATAACTGCTAGAGAAGGCAATGTCGGCAGTTGGAACCCAAGAATACTTAATAGCGGAGATTATTCTTTTGGTTGTTTTCAAATTAATTTGTTAGCTCACGGAAAAAAAACATATATGACACCACTCCCAACGGTAGCAATTACAGAAGGTTGGAAATTGGCTGCAACAGCGTGGGAATATTTTGGACTGACAAACTTTGATCAATGGAAATCTTTTTTCACGAGTATAGCTAAATCTAAAGCCAATGAAAAAACTCCAGCTTATATAACGGATAGTAGAAATTCAACTAGTGATCGATTGTGGATACCGATAAATCAAGCATTCATGCTGTATAAAATGGCTAGTGGTCGAGATCCAGTTTATCCACTTCCAGCAGACCAGAAATTAGGACAAATTCCAGAAATGCAACATGTACTTCAGCCATGGGGGGATTATGGGGGCGCTCCAGGAAGCGGGGCACCTATTTATGGCCCAATTAGTAATGTTAAATGGTCAGACGCTGCAGGGGTTTATCTAAGAAATACGAATCAAACAGAAGAAACCTTAAAGGCGTGGGTAAGAAGATATTTTGCCTTTGCAGGCAATGGGGCCACATCCAGATCTGCTCCAGTAATAGAGAGATGGATGAACGGCGAAATGTTCACAGGAAGACTATGAGAGGACTAAATAAAAATGCCAGGTAATTATCCAAAATTTGATAAAAAAATACAAGATCAAATAGACAACGTATCTATGCAAAAGTCCAGGACAAGACCTGGAATTATAGTCAGTTATAATAGGGCAAGTAGTACAGCTGATGTTATCTTAGATGAACAATACTCTGAAAATATGGGAAACGTTTTAAAAAATGTACCCTGCCCATTAGTCAAAGGAGTTCAATCAGTTTCACCCACCCTAGGGACAAGATGCTTAATAGGGTTTAGGGATACAAATGAATCAAATCCATATATACTTAATTTTTTTGATGATGTTGCAACTAATAAATTTCACATAAGAAATTCTGTAGTAAATACTGGAATACCTAGATTTATGGTGCACTAATGGATATCTTAGATACTGGAGCTATGAATAGACGGAATAAACAGGAAATGAATTTTCCAGTTGAATCAGAAGTCCAAAAAAGAAAAGAATTTTCTGATAGAGAAGTTGGATTAACTCACCCTGATTTATCTAGTTTTATACGATTAAATGATCAGGGAGATATAGAGATCTTTGCTGCCCCCGGAGTTGGAATAGTCATCAGTGGTAGATCTAAGAGTATATCCTTATTCGGAGATCAAATTAGAATGCACTGTAACGAGGACGGACTTAGGTGGAATAATTATAATTTTAACTATTCTTCATCTGATTACTCGGAACCTACGTTGGTCAAACTAAATTATAAGAATATTCATTCAGCTCAAAATGGTATTTCATATTATTTAGATAGGATGAACGATTTAGAAGATCAGGAAAATCAAAAGACCATTACTATATCTGGTGACTATGGTTTTAATCAAGAGCAGATAATACCTCAGCAGACGTATACTTCGGAGGATAACTTGTCCGATTTAACTTTTGAACAAGTTGGACTGCTAGAAGCATACTCTTCCAATTATTCGAAAGAGCATATCGATCTAATGGTAAAATACATTAGAGAAGGTCTTACTTTTGACCAATCTCACCTAAGGGCATTAAGGGAAATGAATGAGTGATTTATATTTTACACTAAATGGAGACATATTAATTGGTGGCAATAAGGATATCGTTTTAACTAACTCCTCCATGCAGAGCGATGTACAACAGGCTTATATTAGGCTAATGACAGAGCCTGGAGATTTTTACATATATCCACTGTTAGGCATTGATTTATCTTTACTATATGGAATGCCCCAGTCTGCAGAAACCGGAGAATTTGGCAAAAAGCTAATTCAAACAGGATTGCAAAGAGAAGGTATTTTTAAGGGTAGAAATATTAAAATAGATTCAGTTCCTACCAGTAAGGATACTATTCGTTTTGATGTTCATATAATTTCAGATATTGATCAACCAGTAGTTCTATCTGTTAGTCAGACTTTAGGAGCATAAATGGCTATTTACGGTGTTAAAAATAAATCAGAAATCCTAGTCTCCATACTTAATGGGCTTGAAAAAAATGCTGGTATTACAGCCATTTATCCAGGCTCTATTGCTAGAGCCTTCGCAGAGTCAGTTAGTGCGGAGATATCTGATCTTTATGAGGCATTTAGATTTACTGTTTCGCAAAGTAACTTAAGTACAGCGTCTGGTAGGAATTTAGACTTAATTGGAGATCTATATGGTGTCTCAAGAAAGTCCGTTACAAATTTTGTCGCAGAAGAAAGACAATCTTTTAACGTAGAATTTTTCATAGATAAACCCCACAGCGCAGGAATAACAATACCAGCTGGTACATTATTATACAATGACGTGTCTAATTTTACCACTAAACAATATAGCTACAAATTATCTTCGACTGTTTCTATACCAGCTGGCGCTACAAGATCCTATGGTAGGGCTGAACCAAATTTCTCAGATAACTCATATGTTGCCCCTAAAAATTCGCTCACTAAACATAATTTTATTGCACCGCCAACAGTAGTTGTTTTCTCCAATAACCCCAAGGAAATTTACTCCAATATTACATCAGAGTCTGATGATAATTATCGTAGAAGAATACTAGCTTCCATGAAGACTAAGGCTCCAGGCACAGTCGAATCCGTAAGATTTGCAGCCCTTTCGGTTAAAGGAGTGAAAGACGTAAGGATACGTGAAGCCTCTTATGGAATAGGGTCATGTGACGTCATTGTAGTTCCTGAGGTTTCATCTGCGATTAAAGCTTTGCCACAAGCAATTCTAAGTGCAATCAGTGCTGTTAAGCCTGTTGGTGTCAGATTCAATGTAAGAGTAGCAGAGAAAATTAGCATTAACGTTTCAGCTACAATAACCATTCCCTCAGGTAACTCAGATACTATAATTAATGGAGTGCGAAATCAGGCAGCGATGTTTGTTAAGCGATATTTAAATTCTATGACTATTGGAAATACTGTTTCATTATCTGAAATAGAACAACAAATAAAGCTTTCTTCCGATCTTGTAAGAGGGGTCACTATTAATACATTTACAGCTGATGGCAAAGAGCTACCATTAAGAGATTTTATGCCAAATAGTATAAAAGAATACGTTACAGCTGGAAGTGTGAATATATATTCTGTTATAATAGGATCTTCTAATTATTAAAAAGGTTTTTGCATGAAGCAATATTTGTTACTTTTAAAAAGTTCTGATTTTAATAAATCTGGCAATATATGGACAACTGACTCTATAAATTTATATAGCAATAATCAGTATAAGAACTACTCATCTATAAGGTCACCATCTGGCTTAGATTTGATAGGTGATAGAACATTCGTCGGAACAGAATTGACTTCACCATCTACATTGGGTGGCCATACTCCGCTAACCTCCAACGCTATATATATGACAGACATTGGAGAAATAATATATGAAGAAGCCACTCCTAACGTTCAAAGGTTTATAGACACTTCTTCAAGAATAGATATTCTAAGTTATAGGCATATTTTTACAAATATACCAGGAACTATATCTCCCACTTTTAATATTCAGATGTATGAGTCAGATAATGAAGATGGACCGTGGCTAAAATCTTCCCTTCGTGGAGATACCAACGCTATTTTTATCAGAAATGCAAAGCCATATATAAAAGTAGAACTTGAAATATATGCTGATGAAATAAACATCAATCAACTTGGTTTAGTATTTTATTTAGAAATAGGAATTTATAATCCAATTTCTCCAGTAATATCTAATTCTGTAAGAAATATTCTTAAAAGATTTCCTTCTTGGACAGCATTATTCGAAGACTCAATGGCCGATGCTACGCCGAGTCTAGCGACCCCCAACTCAACTGGCGGTGCATTTCTAAATGCCCTAGTTGGAGAAAATTTAGATTATATATCCGGTAAGATTGATCTATATGGAATTAATGCCTATATCAATAGCGCAGATATCAATGAACTAGCATGGTGTTATGTATCATATAATGTTCCAGCTAATATCAATACAATAGTTGGCGATGATATACCGTTGAGTAGAGTTTCTTCTTTATTGGAATTCTTTAGTTCTCGATCTACAGATTATGTATTTTATTATAATGCGGTGGATCGTCAAATAATAACAATGAGAAATTTTTCAATATTAAAAGTTAATAACACCACATATGGTCAAGACCCTTTAAATATATATAATGACTTTGATGAATTTGGCGCTCGAGTCAGTCTGCCGAGACTTAATCTAGAGTCAAACTCTAATTATAAAAAAAGAATTTTAGATGTCACTAAGAACATTCCCGGTGTCTCTATGGACGCCTACAAGAAAACTCTTAGAAGAGAGTTAGACCTATGGAGAGCATATGGTTCCACGCCGGATTCCGATTATTCAGGCGCAACTCCAGAGATTTTAGAAATATCTGATATTGAATCTTCAGCAGATTATTTCTCCGAAGATGGTAAGCCACTTCCAGCCTTTAAGCAGTTAGTAGAAGAATTGAATATTAAATATCCAAGTAATTTAGGATATGTTAATTGGGGCGATGGAGTATGGGATTATGCTGGAACACTAGGTGAAGGTATAAGCCGAATTGCAGCAATTTACGATACAGATACAGATCTGCCAGCTGAGTATTATCAACCAGGTGTTGGTGATTTTGACGACGCTAAGTTAATGATAGATCCAGTTGAATCAGCAACGGTATCATTTTCTGGACATATTGAAATTGGCGGAACAAAAATAAGTAGTACGCCCTCGTATGTATATTCCCCAGTAGATATCCATTATTCTTGGTATTTAAATTATACTAAAACAGTTTCAGATTACGAAGCCCCCAGAAGAAAAGCTGGTACCGGATCCTACGCAATTGGGGATATTGGTCCTGGTGGAGGAAAAATATTTATCACTCCCTCTACGGCTGGAAACTCTACGGGCAAATATTTTGAGGTAGCACCTGTTGGCGTTCAAGTCCAAAGAACTTGGGCGACTGGATCGAATCAATCAATTGCAGTCTCCGGTGCTGATGGTACCGCAATCGGTACTGGCGCACAAAATACTATTGATATTGTTGCTCAATCAGGAAATGTGGCAGCAACATCGGCTGCCGTTTATTGCAGTGAACTAGTTTCTGGCGGACAATCGGACTGGTTCTTGCCGTCGAAAGATGAACTTGCCCAAATTTATACAAACCGTGTTGCTCTTGGCAACGATTTTTCTACTTTCACCTATTGGAGTTCTTCTGAGAACGGCAGCGTCTTCGCGTGGTACAAGAATTTCTCCAACGGCGATCAGTACGCCGACATCAACAAGATGACCCCCACGATCCGCGTGCGTCCAGTGCGGTCTTTTACTGCCGTTCCGTTCGAAAGCATAGGAGTAGCAGTAGCATACGAAATTGTTATACCGCCCCACGATAACTATGCAGCAACAAATACTTTTTATACCAATCTATCTTATCTAGATAGAGATGATATGTACGTTGGAAATAGATTCTTATCTACTCACTCTGCAAGTCCAGAATTTAGTCTGATAAAAATATTTGACCAAGATGGATTAACTTTAACCGATCTTGAGTTTAGAAATAAAGTAACAAATGACGTGTATTATAATACAGAGGCTACCCCAGCATCAAATTCAATTAGTGTCTATGACGCAGCCAGCGTTAAGACTACGTATAGTGTTAGATGGAATCAGGGAACACAGTCATACGATACGATCGAAGTTGCTGGTTATAGAGCTTCTTTTAACACATCACCCATAGCATATGTATCCAACCCAAGCCCCAGCACCTCTACCACATTAACATCACCAAATATAGACTATACAAATGCAAATCTACGAATTGGATCCACTGTTTATGAAACTAAGCAAGAGGTAAAAAATTCTGATGTATTAACTTCTAATATTGTATTAAACTCCGTAAATGATATATCTGCTTCCGGCAAAGAAAATAAAATTATATCTTTTAAAGATGATTTATTAGATAAGATCATATATCCACCAGGTTCATCCCTAAACTATCTATACATAAATGCAGCTACTCCAGCAATACAAGATCTTTATCGCTCTGGATCATATTCTTCTCATGGCGGATATGCAATAGATCCATATACCCAAAACTCATACTTGGTTCCATCATCTCCAAATATTAAGTATGGATTTTATGCATCAAATAACACTTTGATAGGATCTAAAGACTATCTAACATCTGCAACAATTAACTTCTCTTCTACTACTCCTAATTATATACTCGTTGACGCTGCAACCCCTTCGTCTCATTATCCATTCGATAAGATTACTAATGATATATTCACTGCCACCACAACGCCCAATGTATTTAGTGGTTATATTGATGAAAATAATAATACTTACAATAAGATAAATGAATCAAAAAATTATTTCTATAATCAAGATAAATTTTTGCAGACTATTGATTTAAATAGAACTTCTTTTAATTTAGATTTAGAAGATATATATGATATCAATTATGTCAAACTTGCAGCAACACCGAACAGCATAGAAGCTTATGTAGATAATCCCGAAGTACTACTAGATAGCTTAAACTCCTCAATATCGTCAAGTGAAAAAACATATGTGAACGTCAATGCCAAGAGAACTAATCTAAATGAGAGTTCATATCTTACTGGATTAAATACCGGCTGGTTATATCTTGATCAAGACCAACACTATATTTATGCTAATCCAGTAACCCAAAATCATACTGGAAAGTTTTTTAATATTGAATTAACTTCTATACCTAGATTCGGTGCACCTATAATAGTAAATGTCGCCAATGATTCAGCTACACCAGCTGTTCAGTATAGAAATTTAATATTTACCGATTCAGCTACACCAGGTAAGGCAAGTTTTTATAATACTGAAAATATTCTTGGAAATAGTGGCAACTCTTTATATCTGGCATATGAAAATATATCTAAAATATCTGTAAAAGATTTATATACAGGAAAAACTTTATATAATAATTTGAGTACGGCAACTAATGTTATTTCGCCATTCTCAGAGGCTACCCCATCAGTCCAGGGTAGAGAATACGAAGTCGTATATTATGTTAATAACGCTTTTTATGTAGATAAAGATGTCTATTCCAGCGCAAAAGATTCTTACGTAGCTAACTTATACTTGTCCACTACCCCTTCAACTGTGTCACCTACTCCTTCTTATGAGATAATCTATGAATCAGATTATATGAATAACCATAACAATATAGACCTTGATATAAATCAAGTTAGTAATCCCTTAGAAGAAGGCTATGTTTACATTGATACTAATGAATATGAATATGGATCGATAGACGCCTACCTATCACCAGCACATATAACTGATTCAGCAGAAGATTTAATGTATTTATCAATAGTATCTTATGATATTAACGGAAACTTAAAACCAAATATGTCGTTTGACATTTATAGCACAGAGATTGACGCTGAAGACCCTCAAGTCCAAACAAACGATAATGGTTTTGCAACTACTATAGTTAGATACACTGGCTCCATACCTGCCACATTGGATGAAAGTTCGATATTGATTTCTGGCATTACAGATACACCAACCGCTGGATATCAAAAAGTCATACCGTATAAAATACATATGAATAACAAATTTCATTTGCAGGTAAAAGCAACACCAGTAAGGTATTCCATCCAAGCTGACGGACTAACAAATGTATCGATTGTAGGTAGGGTTTATTGGAAAAATAGACCATTTGAACATATAATAGATCTAAATTGGATCAAGGAAAGAACTTTATTAGACCTCTTTGACGGAACGCCCGCAGATAGTATAACAACAAATTCTGACGGAACTTTTGTAATAAACGATAATATTACTTCTGAATCGAATACCAATCCTGGTCACTGGTTCCTTAAGATTGAGATTGATGATCCAACTGTAGTGAGAAACTTATTAATAAATGATGGGGAAGATTTATCATTAACTGCCGTTACTATATCTGGTGATATCGTTTATTGGAATGAAGCTTATGATAACGTGCAGTATGCTAGCGAAGGACTGCCTTTACCCGGTTCATTCATCCACAGCAAGCAGGCTGGTTCAGATCTAACTGCAACTCCTAATTTCGTGTATAAGCATTCAGATTCTTCTAGCGTTATTGCAAATGGCGCTACACCAAATTGGATTCCAGAAAAATGGGTTCCATTAAGAAAATTTGATCAATATCAATTAAAGCTATTTGGATCAACTCCGGAATATATAACAACCTTAGAGAATTCTCATCCAGATTATGAGGAACAGTAATGAAAAAATTTGAAAACTTAACAACAGACGGCAATGAGAAGTCAGTTAAAATTGGCAAAAATATTCCCACGGAAGCTGCTGGTATATCATGGTTTTCCTCATCGAAGGTAAGCCCACGCAGCAACATCTCTATGGTTGATATATCTGGAAGTATACAAGAAAATAGAATTACAAATGAAGACGGATTAAAGGCAACCATAGTCTTTGCTGACGAGCTAGGCTTCTTAAGAAAAGTAGATGGAAGTTATAATTTTCCAAGTAATGATATTACTGTTGGAAATATATTTTTAAACAGAGCAACGAACACAGAAAAAATAGATATTACTAAAACGGACGCAAGTGACTTTGTTCACTATATGTACATCAGTAGATATTTTATTACTGGTCCGGCAAATATATCTTTAATATCCTTAAAGCAATATGTTCCGTTTGAATCAATTAAAGATCTTAATATAAAAGTTTTGGGTGCAGACAACAAAGAATATGTAGACCCAATAACTAATATCAAAAAATACAGAATTCTTTTAGAACCATTTAAAACTTTAAATAATTTTGCAAACAATCAATTTCCCTATAGAATTATAGTGCTTCTTGATTCAGATGAACCTAATAATTTGAAATTAGTATACGACAAAGTAGAATGCGATGACAACGCAAACATATTTAATCTAAATATAAATTATACTGAAACAATTAATGCCATTCCATACTTTTACGAAATTCCAGAAGAGTCATTTGTTATAGATGATAACTATAAAGATAAAAATAATTTTTCTATTACAAAAATAGATCATAAATATCGCACTTTAATTTCCCAAGTAAACCAACAAAGTGGATATCAAATAGTTGTACCGTCAAAAGCCATTAAAGATTATAGAAGTTTTGAAGTTTTTAACTGGCGAATGATTGCCAGGACAAGAAATAATATTAATTTTGATCAAGTTAACTATGGTTCAGAAGTAGATTCTTCTGGCACTATTGTACAAAAAACTGTTAAGGTAGGAGTTTTATACAGTAACGACAACGACTCATCACTTGAAGGAAGTTATCCTACCGCTAATCCATATATTTTTGGAAGATTACAAAACTCTCCGTTTAATTTAGCTAAATATACATTTATTAATCCTGCAAGAACAGACACCGATAAAACAAAAGCTTCTTATTGGCTTGTTAATATAGATTCTGTTGACGATCTTAATGATTATGATGTTTTAGCATGGTCTCCACCAGTATCAATAACAGCAAATCAAAACGCCAAAATTCAAGAATTTCTAAGAAAAAATGGAACTTTAATTCTTGATATGAGCAGTGGGACATGCAATGCCACAGTACTAAATCCACAATTAAGCTTAAGTTCAGCAACAACTTCATCCAACTATATAGATACTGTAGATACTAATGTTTTATTGGATAATACTAAAAATGGTGGATGGACAATACAAGATGGTATCTTTGAAAAAGACAACTATGGAATATATGGATCCAATTATTCATATAGGGGAAACGCCTATAAGAACTATAAATATTTCAATAATGCAGCAACAGTAAACTCATTCCTAAATTTAGGCGCGAGTTCTACATCCACATATAGCGCAGGTGTAGTATTGGCCTATCCGAATAGTGGAGATTCATTATCTCGAGGCAATATTATTGGAACAACCTTCCCACTAATGCCATATTGCAACTCTATTTATAGCATAAATAGTCCGGAGCAAGTAGCCGATTCGAACTATGGCCCCACTGCAGCGGATCTAAGTGGAACTACATTGTACTCTGGTATCGTTGAGGGTCCTTTTAAATTATTGTACAATATAGTTTCCTACGCTTTATATTGCAGGAGTCAAGCAACTCGTTCAATAGATATCAGAAGTTCTTTATATAATTTTATTACGCAGTGGGATTCGTCATGGACTATGGATCAAGATGCGTTGTTTGATGATGAAAAAGAACAGTATTTTACACAGGTATTAATTAATAATTTAGAATCTAAATATGCTAGAGCTATTATCAATAATAATAGCTCTATATTTGATTTTTATAAATCATCCTTAAGTAGTTTTTTGCCACTTGCACAAAGGGAAATAATTCAAAGTTTATCGTCATCTAATGTTGAAATATTCATAGAGGTCACAAATCCTGATGTCATAATAAGTAATACGACAGTAGTCAATACCAGTACAAATATTAATAATGAAAATATACCTTCATCTTATTATTTATTTAAAGTAACAGATCCAAATATTAAATGTTACGCGTATACAGATAAAGTTTCGCCGCAGCTAACAATACCAAGTAATTTTGGCGCCTACGCAGTTATTGATAGTCAATATAGTACTTCTGGTACACGAAGATTAAATAATGAATTAAATGTATTAAATTCTTTTAGATCTTATCCATTTAATTTAACATCTAAATATAACTATGCTAGAGCAGTAGATAAGCCCGTAGCATTTGATGTAACTTTAAGTACTGGATTAACGGCTACATTCAGTGCCCAACTAAAATCGGTAAGATTAACCCCCACTAATCCTACCCTACCCAGTGGAGAAATAGTATCAACTAGTGCCAGCTGCATAAATTTTGAATCAGCTATTGATGATCTAAGATTCTTGAGGCCAACGGATACTTCCAACGCAAATAATGTATTCCCATATACTGGCGATATAGATATACATAAAGATACTAAGATATGGACATCTGATAAGAAACCAACTGGTGAATATGTAAAATATATACAGTTTACCCTGGCTGCTCATGGCTCATATAAATCAGTAGTTGATGGCATCTATGGTCCACTTACTGAGGCGGCAGTAAAAAAATTCCAAATAGACAACGAGCAATTATACGAAGATGGCAAAGTTGATAGTGAAACTAAATGGTATTTAACTAAGTTTTGGAAGAATGAAGCTAATTTTGATAATTGGATAACTTCGGCTAGAGATGTAACTAAAGTTCCAGAAGTTATTAAATATATGCAGGCAGCGCGTTCTACGGTTGTTGTATCAGGTCTCGAAAGCAATCAAACATATAGGAAAATAACTTTTACAGGATTTGGCGGGCCAAGTGAAGATAGAGATATTATATTCTTTGAAGTAGATACTTCAAAATTAAAGATTGTAAATTCAATAGAAATTCAAGCTGACGATAATCCACTTTGGAAAAATTTTAGTATTGATGGGTATGGATGGTCCTCTTCTTTCGGGAAAGATATACTCAAAACAAATTTGCGTTCTATAAACGCAAATGCATTCAACCGAGATGTTGTTATTCAGATGGGCGGAATGCCAGCAGAAGACTGTAAGTACATGTGGGTGTCGGTTGTTGGAAGATCAGTTGCGTATTACGGCTATGGCGAAGGTTTTGGCATTAAGGCAATTGAAGCTTATGGAACTACCATTAAGGACGTCGATCCTGGCGATCAGACGGTTACTGTGCCTGCTCGAGAGACTCTTGTAACTGCAATAGTAGTCTCTGAAGAGACTCACAATAACGTAACAACTGCCTTGGATGCCAGCAAGACATATACTACCTCTAACCTAACTAGGAGTGCTTCTTATGTTAGTTCGATCACCTATTCTGATCCACAAATATTTGAGGGAACTAAAACTGAGACTTTTGCAAATGGTGAATATAAGCTAGATGATAATGAAACTCATACTTTTGATAATCTGATGATAAATTTTGCAAGTGCGCCAACATCAGTAACACTAAATAGTGCAGCTATCACTACAGTAACTTCTAACGGGATTACTGTTACAGGAAACCCTGTAACGTTAGCAACATCTGGCAATCAGTATAGCTTAACTACGTCAGCTACTTATTATAGTGGAAGTCAAATATTTAATATTACCAATTCTTTAGCAACTGGGTACAAACTTAGGACAATTGACGGTCGTATTTTTTCTGATTCAAGAAACTCAGTAGATGTGAATGATGGAATTTTATTGCTATGCAATCAAAGTGGATCGCCTTATGGACTACCGACCTCAGCTGAAATCAATACGCAATTAACAGGAATATCTTCAATAAATAGTGAAGAGATAGATTTAAGATACGGTTCATTTATAGTAAAAAATGAAATAGAAAACCAAGATGGATTCATTTATGGTTTTTATGATATTCTAGAAAAAGAATTTTTAGGAAATCAAATAACTTATATAGATATTCTATCTAGAGGTGTAAACAATATATTTATTGGAGTCTGCGCGATAGATGCGGACGGCAATACTCAAAATAAAAATGAATACATTGGTCCAACATTAAACACAACGTTCAAGCCAGTAAATGTTCCACTTAGAACAATAGTCCCAGTATATTCTGTCAAAACTAATTCTAATTCTGCTATTAAAGTAGGAAAAATCAATGACAATTTATCTAAGTTTGATGCGTGGCCACTGCGGTTAACTACCGGAAGTTTCTGGAAAAAGATTTCTATTTCTTCTGAACGTAAATGGACTGGATGGAAAGCGAATTATATTGATCAAGAATTAAACGCAGAGTACACAACAGTTAATGAATTTGAATCCCCCTCCTCAGAACTATTTGGTTTCGGACATCAGGACATTGTTAATGAATCTCCATTGATACTTAGCTCTAATAAAATTCAGGTAAGCTCCACGCCGATTTTAGCTTGGAATCATCCTACGAATAATAGAAATTCAATAGTTGGAATTATTAAACCTCAAATTAAAATTTACACTAGAGAATCCGTATCTTCGCAATGGGTAGAGATTGCATATTCACAAATTAGAGATATTGATTGCTATAGTGGTTTAGTAGAATTCAATAAGAATATGATACCTCAAGATTCTCAATTGGTTAAAGTTAACTACACGACAGTCAATAGGGATATTCTGCTTAATCACATAAATGGAGTGCCAATTCCATTGAATCCTGTTTTAAATTCTAATAATATTTATTATAATCAACCATTGTATATTTATGTACTTCCAAAAAATATCTATAAAAAACAAAATATTCAAAATAATACAAATAATTTAATTAAAATTGATGATTATTTATATGATTCCGCCATTAACTTCACATACGATACAGCCATTTTTGACAATAGATCGTCCGAATATGATCCGTTCGCTCTACCAATAGCAACTATTTACGTAACCAATAATCCATACAGCGTAGCGCCAGAGACTGTAGACCTAAGGTTAAAGGGTGGAGGGATAACTGTAGATAAAACAAATTATGAGTTGTTAGAAGCAATTCCCGAGGTACTATCTTTCTGGGACGTCTATTCCCCATCTGGCAAAGCCTACAATAAGGGTGGGTATGTTATAATTAGAATACCAAAAGAAGTTAAAGATTATTTTGTAGACCAAAAAGAAATTTACAATATTATATCCAATAATCTAACAGCTGGTATAGCTTACGAGCTTCAAGACATGGATGGGAACAGTTGGAACTGAGATGCTGAGAAATTTACCTGACACAATTAATTCATTTTCCAGTTTCAGTAAAACTACTGTAACTTCTTTAATTAAAAACATGAAGGTTAATAAAATTGAGATTGGTTCTTTAATCAAAAGATTATCTGGTTTCACTGCCGGAAATAATTTTGCAGCAGCTTCTATTGGAAGTTTGACCACTTTAAATAAAGAAGTCTTAGTTGAGCTTTTCAGAGATTCTTCTTTGCGTTTAAACAATTTATATAATGGAGCCAATTCAGCTGGACTTGCACTAAATTCCATGATAGATGTCCTTTCTTCTGAAATAGAAAAAATTCACAAAGATATTAATGATCTAGAAATTTTTATTAACAATTACGAATATATT
>Ga0102919_1000057_pt1 | contig 29646 bp, 26 predicted proteins | sample Colrivmet1563A02_FD_78203 | JGI IMG/M metagenome (GOLD analysis project Ga0102919, IMG submission 78203) | Estuarine microbial communities from the Columbia River estuary - metaG 1563A-02 | ecosystem: Environmental > Aquatic > Marine > Intertidal zone > Estuary | place: USA: Columbia River... | reverse complement strand
CTTTTTTTGCATACTTTTTTTCTAAAAAAGTATCTTTTGATATTACTTTTTCTTTTTTTGCATACTTTTTTTCTAAAAAAGTATCTTTTGATATTACTTTTTCTTTTTTTGCATACTTTTTTTCTAAAAAAGTATTATTATCTATCAAAATTAAATTATATGTAAATCTATTATCTATAAATTGTAATTCCTTTAAGTGTATATATAAATCACAACCATTTTGTATTTTATCTTTATTTGTTATACATAATTTATATCCATCGTACATATTCGATACCAAGCATTTTGATATTTTTTCATGTGAAAAACGTTTACCATTAAACCATTTTTCAGAATTTGTATAAAGAGTGTGTATAATATATTGTTCTAATGGTTCAATAAAATTACTATAAAATTTTTTACCGCGTAAATAACAATACGTATCATTATTCTTTATTTCTATATATTTTATTTCAGATTCAGGAATTTTTACATATAAACAATTATTATTATAACTTATATCTGCGTAATAAACAGATTTTATAATTTTTTCATCACGTATAAAAAATTGCTTTTTTCTTTCATAAGGACTTCCAAAACTTATCCTATCTATAATAATATGATTATATAACATTATTTATAATCAAGTTAAAAAAAAATATACATTTGTATACGTAAGATTATTTTTGATATTACCTTTTCTTTTTTGCATACTTTTTTTGCATACTTTTTTTGCATACTTTTTTTGCATACTTTTTTTGCATACTTTTTTTGCATACTTTTTTTCTAAAAAAGTATTAATTAAGCTTTTTGTGTTTTTAAACCTTTATTACCTAAACTAAACCCACCTATCCATGGGCTACTTTTGACAAACATATCCTTGTAAATTTCACTTGGAACATTTTCATCATCGAATTGAATATCTAAATAATTTTTCGGAATGTATTTATATACTACTTTAGGTGAACATACAACTAAAGATTGAATCCATGCTATTGTTATCGATAATATACCTATTAGTAATAATACAAATACTATATTAATCATCTTACTAATAACCAAGAAATTTAATTAGTCTTAATTCTTCTTAATTATCCAATAGAAATAATCATACAATAATTGAGCTACCTTATCCCAACTATAATTTTCTTCAATATAAGATTTCATTTGCCTATACTTTTCTACATTACCTTGCCTTTTATCGAAGTAATTACCATTAATTCTAGTATTTTTTAAATCTTGTATTTTTTTTTCGTTATTTGTAACTAAATGTAATAATTTCATAAAATCAATATTATTTTGTTTTTTACCCTCACCTACATCAATAACTTCAGAATCAATGTAAAATATATATTCCGATCCACCATTATTATATATATCTAACATATATTCCTTTGTACTACCTGTACTAGATATCATAACTGGTAAACCTGCCGATAATGCTTCCAATGATGTCAAATTAAAACCTTCTGCTAAATATGGAGAAATGTATAAATCAGCAGCATTAAATAAATCATTAATTTTAGAATATGATAACGTCTTGTCTGTAAAAATAATATGATCACTCAATAATAAATTCATTTCATCACTAGTCATTACATTATTACTTTTCAAATGCTGAAAATACGATTCCAACATTTCTTTAGATTGATACAAATCACCCGTACCCTTTAATAATAATTTGTAATGAAGTTTACGTAAACGATTTACTAAACAATGCAAAATTTGCAAAATATACAACATCCCCTTATTACCTGTCATTGCCCCAATATTAATAAGCAAAATATCATCGTCTCTAACTTTATAAAACTTCCTAATAGCCATACGATTCGACACATCAAATTTAAAAATACTTCCATCAACACCGTGTGTAATAATCCTATTTTTTTCTTCAGGTAAACCATATTTAACCATACCCAAAGATGACCATACACTAGGTGATGTCATGTATAAATTCTTATTTTCCTTTACATATTTTGTTATACTTTCATCACTTGACAAATTTGGATTTTGTACAAAAAACGTAGAATCTAGTGTCGCAAATTCTGATGTATAAAAAACACATTTAGGAATATTATGTCCATTTATAATTGTCATATCAATGTTATAAGGATATGTTATACTATATACTAAATCAACATCCTCACCATTCCATTTTCTCAAATTTCTAATAATTGCATTATATTCCTCACTATATACCAACTTTCTCGATGCATTCCATTGTTTATTATAATATGGCATCTCTTCAATGTAAAAATCTATCTTGTCTGAATAATTTTTAAACAAATGAATGATTTGAAAGCAGTTTACTAGTGAATAACTGTGCGGGATTTCAAACCATCCGCGAAATAAAACTCGTATTTTTTCAGACATATTTTTAATTACTTTTTATTTTAAAGAATTTTATTTTTAAATTCAATTTAATGTATTTTGTTTTTAATTAAATTAGTTTAATTTTTTTCTAAAAGGTTTTGGTTAAGCTTTATTTTTGATTTTATGGATTCCGACTTAGAGGCGTTCAGCCGTAATCCTAATTAAAAGTTTATACTTATCAGTGTATTGGGTAATATAACTTTTGGCAAACTACTAATTTCTGTATAATCTACATTGTCATTTGATATATAAATACGTGATTTTTCATCTAACAGCATATTTATTTTAAAATTTAAACGGATATTTATAGAGCTGTCGTTTAAAATAATATATCTATCTCTATTGATTTGCAATATATTTTTAGAAAGAAATTTATAAGTATCACCTGGACGTAACGTATTTGTAAAGTGTTTAAAAACCCAATATTGTTTTTGAATGTATATTTTATCAGGATTATCAAAATCTATTTTTAATAACCCCCAACTACTAGTTATATGCTCTACTTGCCAATAAATCCAAGCGTTTGGTTTTAAAGTATCTAAATCTCTAAATATATGTCTAGCTAAAGCTAAACTACTAGATATTGTATCATTATAACCAAATCCATATTCTGACATCCATAATTCACCTTTATAAAAATATCTCAAAAGTATTCTCCAAATTGTCCAATCAAAAAAATTAAATTTAACATTATGCCATTCTACGTAATTATAACCGTGTACGTTTATACGACTAATTAAACTTTTAGGTGAAAAAATATACCACAATAATCCAAATAATGAACTAGATTCATCTGCGCTAGAAATCTTAACGTCCTTGTTTTTACTTTTCAAACGTGTTATAATTTGTTTTCTAGTTGTATAATCATAGTAACACCCTTCTTGATTTATACTAGTAGTCCAAAATGGATTACTTGGTTCATTAAACGGATTTATACTAACAATTGGAAATTTTCGAATTAGTAATTTATACGCATTATTTAAAAAATCTACAAAAGTATCTACGCAATCAGACCTTAAATTACATTCACACGATTTATTACTACCATTAGTGTACCCGGATTTTGTCATAAAATATGGAGGACTATTACAAAATATTTCTACTTTATCAACTCCAGCCTTTACAGATTTTTCTAATATATCCAACTGCAAATAATCATTTTCTAAATTAAATTCACCATCACTATTCGTTATACAAGGCATATTAGCACCTAATCTAAAATTCTGTTTAAAATTTGGATCACTACCACCACCCAAATTATATCGAACTATATTCAAAGCCAGACCGTCTTTTGAAAAAAGTAAATTAATCAACTCATCAAGAATAATTTTTGGATATTTTATATTTGCCCACCAACAAAGAGATATCCCCCAACCACTAAAGGTACGATTTTCTTTATCTTCCTTCATATATGTTCAGCAAGACTTATCTTATTCTTACTTAATTGTATTTTCCTTAATTATAATTTATTTTTATTATAATTTATTTTTTTATTATTAATATATAGTAATGGATACGCCTACTAAAACAAGACAAAGACGTACAGATCATAAAATAAGTCTTGCTGAACATATACGAAGACATTCACCTATCAAAAATGGTCTAAGAATACCAGATGAAGATAAACCTTTAGCAAAATATAATAAAATTATGAATAGAATCTATTTAGGTAACTTTCAAGCAGCAAAAGATAAAGAATTTTTTAAAGAAAAAAATATACTAGCTGTACTAAATTGTTCAAAAGATATACCAAATCACTTTGCACATGATAAAAATATAGAATATATGCGTATACCCGTAGATGATTCTCTTAAACAAAAAGACTATGACCAAATGTTTGAATATATGCCTATTATCGTACAATTCATTCACAAGCACAACAGTGTACAAGGCAACAATATCCTCGTACATTGCTGGGCAGGCAGACAAAGATCTTGTATATCAGTAGCCGTATATTTAGTCGATAAATATGGTCTCACTCCTAAAGAAGCTTGTGAAATGGTATTGAAAAAGAGACCAGAGGCTTTTCACTTTGGTAAAAGTTTAAATTTCGACCAAGCGCTTAACAAATATTATAATAAATACAAGAAAAAGAAACCATAAAAATACAATTTTGCAACAATGTTAATTTACCATATGTCTATTAATATGTCTATTAATTATCTAATTTAATATTAATTAAAATATTAAGTTAATTTAAAGATAAAAGATAAGCTTTTAAAAAAGCTTAACAAAGTAAAAAAATGGAATTAAGCAAAACTCCAGTTGACATTAAAACACTTATACAAACAAAGAGCATTTTACAGAAGAAGAACAAAAATTATATGTAGCTAACTTGTTTCTTTACTTGAACTATCATCATATAAACGATTTTGTTTTAAATTTAGAAAACGTTTATTAAAACAACATTTTATTGAAAATAAAGAGTATAAAATAGTTTTTTTCCGATCGGAGAAAAACCTCAAAGTAGGGTATAATTTAAATATATAATAACAAAATATTTAATATTGTTATAATGTATAAAATGAACATTTTACAAAATACATCTTTAACCATTTTAGTAATTATTATAATTATAGTTTCTTTTTACTCACGGGTTACAAGAAAAGAACAATTTGTAGAAGAAAAATTTCCAGATTATGGATTAATGTTTGCATACGCTCACATTTATGCTATAAGAAATTCTGGGAATTTAGATGAAGCACGTGCAAAAATGGATAAACTATTTATAAAATTAAGATATCCAATAGATGAAATTAAAAAAGCTAATACAAATTATAATAAATACGATACATATTTTAAATCTTTAGAAGTATAAGTTATAAAGCTTGAAATTGGTATAAGTTATAAAGCTTGAAATTGGTATAAGTTATAAAGCTTGAAATTGGTATAAGTTATTCTTTAAAAACTTGAATAACATGGTATTTTTCTAAAAAACTATCATATGTATTGGTTGGTTTTTTATAAATGTTGTCAACTTCTTCTACAAAAAGTTTATATGTTTTTCTATAACTAGGTATGATTTTATCTATTATAATTTTATAATCATCATCTCTTCTTACTACATAATAATCTAAGTTCGCAGAACTTTCATTTTTTACTTTTACAATAGTAACAAACGTATCAGAAAATTTTACACGTTTAGATTTCATAACAAATGGTTTATACAATAAAGAGTCTTTGATAAAGTAATATACCAATTGTTCAGATGTACTACTAGATAATCGAGAATATGTATCACACTCCTCCCAAAAATCTACTTTTTCAACAAAAGAATGAAATGAACATCCCATATTTAAATATAAATTATATAAAATACGTATTAAATTCAATTTAAAATAAGCTCTCAATTAAATTGAATTTAAATTGCATTTCTTTTAAAATTACGAAATGGATAATCCAAACAACTGTTTAATCACAACAAAAGATGTTGAAAATATTCTAAATTATTTTGAAAATATTGGCGATAATGGTCAACGTTTACAACCAAATAATTTAGAACATTACCAACACGCCTTTGTTCATGAAAGTTATTATCAAGCTGTACAATATCACGTTAATGAAAAGCGAGAAATTCCACAACACATTTATTTACCAAAAGAATCAAGTGAAAGATTAGAATATCTTGGTGATCACATTTTAAAAGCAACAATGGGTAGATACTTGTTTGAACGCTTTGACAATGAAAGAGAAGGCTTTTTAACCAAACTTAAAATCAAAATTGAAAAATGTTCCATGTTACATAAAATCGGAGTAACATTAGGTTTTAAAAAATTTTTATTGTTGTCTTTACAAGTTGAAAATCAAACTATTCTCGATATAGATAGAGGTAGAGGAACACCAAGTTTTTACGAAGATGCATTTGAAGCATTTATAGGTGCTATTTTAGTTGATTTTGGAGAACGTGGATATTTATACGCAGATAGATTTGTAAGATCTGTTATTGAAAATATAATAGACTTTGCAGAATTAATATCTAAAAATGATAATTTCAAAGATTCTTTACAAAGATATTTTCAATCTTTGAAATGGAAAACACCTATATACACATCATTAAATGAAGATGGTCCTCTTTATAGAAAAATTTTTACAAGAATGTTAACATTTACAAATCAACAATATTCACAAATGGATACTATTATACAAAATAATATTTCACAATATACAAATAATATTTTACACGAATACAAAATTAAAAACCCAGAAATATTTCTTAAATTATACGATTTAACACAAAGTGGAAATTACATTTTAGGTATAGGTTTTGGTAGAAAAGTAACTAGTGCTGAACAAGAATGTGCAAAAACTTGCTTGTTAAATTTACACATTGATCTTAATTTTTAAAAAGTAAATAAATAGTTACTTTTTTATTTTATATTATTTTATTTTATATTTATATTATATAAAACAAATGAATACTACTATTATTGGAGCCGCGTGTTTATTACTACTTACAGCTATATTAGGAATTGCAACAGCAGCTATTTCAATCGAATGTTATCGTATAAGTGATTTACAAACAGAAAAGCGTAACAATTGGATTTATACAATTTCAAATCTTGTATGTAATATACTTATGGTTCTTCTAGCTTTTTTTTGTATGTATCTAGGAGTTACTAACAAATTATCACCACCTCCAGAAGTTTAAATAGTTATCTTAAATATTCCATACATCTGATAATTCAACAATCATATTTTCCGCAGTTTGTTTTATTACAACTTTTTCTTTAGTATTATGTTCAATCAACAATTGTAAAAGTTTATATTGAATAGACATCTCCACATTTGATTTAAACAATTTATGCTTATCATCTATTGTAAAGATATTCAAAAATCTTTTAAAAATACTCAAATCAACTTTTTGAATATAACTGCAAGTTCCAAAAATGTCACTTTTATATTTATCAATATTTAATAAAAAATCTTGTTCATTAATACTAAACAATTTATAATAATATATATTATTAACTAATATATCTAACCATTTAAGATCATCTTTATTCATATTATTACACAAATCGAGTTTTTCTCGTTTTGTTGTATTTTTTCCTCGTTTATTTTTATCAAAATAATTATTCAACTTTTCAATACAATTTATAAATATTTGTACAATAATAAAACAAGATCTAGAGTCATATATTGCAGAATTTGTTTTATTATCATGAGTTTGTAAAGATTTAGAGTACAAATTACAAGTAGATATTCTTTTCACTTCTTCGTACGAATTTATAAAATTATAAGAAATATCTTTGAATGGTGATAATATTAAATTATATTCATTATCCTTTCCTATTTGTGAAATTTCTTTTATATAATAACTTGGTATAACTGTAGAATGACATATATAATCATCGTATAAACCCCAATTTTGATTCTCGTATATATCATTTTGCATAATATTAGAATAAGATATACTATCCAAAATATTACAATAATTTTTTAATAATTCATTACAATTATTCGAATTTGAATTATTTGAATTATTTGAATTATTTGAATTATTTGAATTATTTGAATTATTTGAATTATTTGAATTATTTGAATTATTTTGTTGGTCAGCTGTATTGTATATAAAACTATTAGATATATAATTTTGGTATATAGAATTTGATAATCCTTGAGGTTCAGACGAAGCTAATACAAAAATGTCCTGAAAATTATATGTAGTATCTTTATTAAATATTATAGACATTTTTTCAGATAAATCCATATCTCTGTTTTTTACAGAAATAGAATCTATAAAATTACTAAATGTAACACTAGTTTTTTGAGTTAGAATCCATTGTTCTATTAAAAATAAAAGTTGTCTGATATCAAATTCTGATTTTTCAACCAAGTGCCTTATATTTTCTCTTGTTAAATTTAAACCTTCTGGTTTATTTATATCTATCACAAATTTTGTCAATTCTAATAAACTTGGATGTTTGAATTCTATTAAAGTGCATTTATTCTTATTTGCAAAAATATCTTTGTATTTAATATTATTTGAAATTAATATTACCGGTACATTAATATTATGCTTATTATGGATTAAATCAAAAAACATTTCTATATTTTTATCACATAATTCTAAATTATCAATTAATACAATATTAGATTTTTCCTTATTTGTTTTCAAATTCCATTTATCAACATTTGACAATGTCATTTCACTAAATCCAACTATACATTGTAATAATTCAGGTGATAATGAATTTACATCTATATTTATTAAATTATATGATTTAAATAAACATTCTACAGTAACTGTTTTCGATGACCCTATAGGTCCATGTATAAATAATATATGTTTTACATCTAAATCTTCTTTAGCATCTTTTTCTATCATTCTTATCCATTTTTTAATATGATTAACAACATCTTTATGAAACAATGCTTTTTGTGTTGTAGGTTTATATTTAGCAGCAATCATAATTATATGCAATATATTCTTTTAAATTTAATTTTTTATTAACGTGTTTGTGTTGTACCATTATACGTTTTACATCTAAATTATTTTTATATAACTAATATATATGGACGAAACTCAAGAAAAATTCTTAAAATATCTAGATTTACAAAAAAAATTAGTTGAATCAAGAAAACAACAACGTCAATTAAAAGAAGAATCACATATTTTAGAAAAAGAAATTCGAGAATACATGACAAAAAATGATATGGATAGTATTTCTTTGAAAGAAGGTGAAATTGTTTTATATGCTAAAAAAATTTCACAAACATTTAAACGGGACACTATAGTTGAAAAATTAACAAAATCATTACAATGTGATGAAAGTAAAGCTGAAGCACTAGCCGATAATCTTATTAAAAATAAAACATTTGTTTTAGAAGATAAAGTAAAAGCTATTATTAAAAAAAAATAAAAAAAAGTAGAAGGAATGCTCCAGCATTGTCAGCGCTGGTTGCCAAATTTGCAAACAGAGACATATTACAAATCTTCTTCCAAATCTTCTTCTCCTAAATTATGAAACAATTGGTATTGTAGTAAATCTAATAAACGTATCAAATGATCAGAATCTCTTTGTCCGTGACCAATCCAATTTAATACATTTTCTTCGGTATCTGTACCTTGCCATCTAACGACATCTTCTGTACCTTGCCATCTAACGACATCTTCTGTACCTTGCAATCTAACGACATCTTCTGTACCTTGCCATCTAACGACATCTTCTGTACCTTGCAATCTAACGACATCTTCTGTACCTTGCCATCTAACGACATCTTCTGTACCTTGCCATCTAACGACATTATGTTGAACTAACGAGTTAGTCATCTCTATGGTATTAACGGATAAGGGGGTATGAGATGAATGTAAATCAGAGTTAGTATCTGTTAACATATCTTCGTTGTCTTCGTTGTCAGAGTTGTCTGAAATAAGTAGTTCAGTGGATGGTCCTATATAAAATTTTTGAACATATTCAGTTGCTGATATAAATTCCATTTTATTTGTAAAAATTTCATTAGCATTTTTACAATGTAGTTGTTTGTAAACTATATCTTCACAATAATTTGTATATTGTTTTTTAAATTTATTTAATAAGATCAATGTTTGTTTATATGGTAAAAAGTCTAATAAGACTGAATCATTTTTGCAAATATCATATAACTTGTCATAAACTTGAAATTTGATATCGCTAAGCAATGATTTCAACATATGATATACATATGCACGTTTTCTTAACATATTTAATTTTTGAATTCCAATTTGATGTTCATTTATCATACAGTCACCAATTTCGTGGTTTGAACATATAGAATCATCACATAGATATTCAGGTACATATTTTTTAACAACACTATCATTATCAAATCTAAAACAACCACCTACTCCACCTATGCTCCAATGATCATCTAAACCTCTAATAGCATATCCTATTCTACTACAAGAATAACATCTTTCTAAATTATGATGAGATAATCCGTTACATTTTTCTGTTTTATATAAACTAATTTTACATATACTACATATTATCTGATTTTGAATACTGGTCATTGTTGATAAAATTTGCTTAATTGATATTTCTACAGTAATCTCTTTATTCAAATATAAATATTCAGTTTCGTCAATATCATATTCATTATCATCAGAACCCCATTTTATATTATTACCTCCATCTTTATTAAAATAATAATTATACAAGTTTGGATTTTCATTTTCATAACTTGTTTTGCATTCATAACAATTTTGTTGATAATAATGAATTAATTGCTTACAACTAAAACAAAATTTTTTTAAACATTTTTCATTTTGAGAACATTCAACTATTAAATCACCAACACTTACAGATTTAATAAGATTATTTTCAACTAAAACTTTAGCATTACATCTAGATATAACTCCACGTTTATAAACATTCAATGGACATTTAACAATAGTAAACCCAGGAAACGCAAATCTTTCAGCCTGAATTGTATAATTAACCCATTCACTTTCCGAAATACAAATTTTTTTAATACTATTATGATCAAAAACATTTTTAAATCCTATTTCCGTTACACACTCTTTAAAAGGATACGGACAACTAAAATGAGAATTATTTTCGTTTATTACATGAGCCTCATAATTGTTAATTAATTTACGCATACATCCTATACAAATATAATGCACTTTACAACAACTTAACACTAAAATTTCATCTGGTATAATACTATTTTTAAAATAATGTTTTTCTAAATCTAATAAAAGAAGAGACGCATTATCGCGTTCTATATCATCTCGTTTATTTATATAATACAACTCTACAAAACAAACGCAACAAGTTTTGTTTGTATCAATACCTATTTGAAAAGTCCCTACGAAATCTTCAGAAAAAATAGATTCTTCATTCATTACATAATATAAATAAATTAAATAATGGTAATTAAATAAACACAAAGGTGCCTTACAGATGACAAACCCATCAGTTCGGCAAGGTACTTTTAATTAGACTGAATTTGTTTATAATCAAATGAAAAAGTAGTATCAAACCGCATTGGTATATTAATAATATTCATATGACTATTATAAAATTCAAAACTAATTGTATTAATAATATAATCTTTACTATAAATATCATAAGGATAATAATCTTGAGAAAATCTTACTACTTTACCAAAATCACTATCCATATTTAAATTTAAACATTGATAATAAGAAAAAGAAGAATCACTTGTATTATATTTTTTTAATTCTATATCATTTACAAATACTTTAACATATAAATCTTCAAAAATACAAGTATTTGGGGGATTTTCTGTAACATACGTTGTATTGTTTATATATTCTGATTTTTCAAAACCTAATATGTCCTGCAAACTACTAACGCAATAATCATTTTTAGGATACTTATCATAAATAAAAGACATTCCAAATATAAAATTTCTTTTAAATTTCTCCCTTTCAGTCAACTCACAACCGAAAAAAATCTTATTTTTAATTTTATTCAAAGTAGCATAAAATTTGTAATCTTTATTTTTATTAATAGATACATTATTAAACAATGTACTCATAACAATCAACAACTGTTCAATCGAATAATACCCTACTGGAATTGTTATTAAAACTTTATTATTTTGCTCAATTAAATACATTTTATTATTATATTCGTTTATATTATACATATTGAATAAAATATTAATACCATCTAAATTAATACTAGTAGCATTTTCTATGTTTAATCTATAATTATATCTACCAGACTGAAATATAGCATGTTTTGAAAATAAATGATGAAAAACCGTAAACAATTCCTCTTCATTGTTTTCTTGACTTTTGTATTTTAAATCACAATTTGTTCTTTCATATTCTTTATTTTCACGTTCGTTCTTTTCACGTTCGTTCTTTTCACGTTCGTTCTTTTCACGTTCGTTCTTTTCGCGCTCTTTATTTTCACGTTCAACTTTTTCACGTTCGTTCTTTTCACGTTCGTTCTTTTCGCGCTCTGTTCTTATACGTTCTTTATTTTCACGTTCAACTCTTTCACGTTCAGCTCTTACATCAGATGGTTCTATTTGTTGTGGAGGTTCTATTTGTTGTGGAGGTTCTACATTGGATTTTTGATCTGTTGTATATTTTTTATACAAATCATCTAAAATCATATTTTCAAAACGAACAATTGTTATCCTATTTAATAATATTAATATTTCTTCTAAATCTATAGATCCTGAAGATTTCATTTCAGTATAGATTTTTGCAAAATTATCTTCAAATATGAATGATTGCAAATCAATAATATTTGATTTATATATATCTATATAATTTATTATATATTGTTTAAAATGTGGATCGTTTTGTAAAATTTTTGTAATAATTAATTCAAATAAATATCCTGAATTTTTTTGAGATATAAATACATTTCTAAAAGATTCAGTAATATCACTCATTTAACTTATAACTATACAATTAAATTTTTTTTTTAATTTTACTTTATTTAAAAATATAAATTGTTATAAGAATAAAATGTCAATTCAAAATCAATTCTTTACATCTTTTATAAAAGGTATTGCAAAAACAACAGGATCTTTAACTGTACTTTCAATTGCAGCTATTTTATGGCAACTATATACACAAGAAAATATTATCATTAAACAAAGACCTTCTGAAGAAACTGACCAAAATGATTTAGAATGTAGTTTTGTTGATTGTACTAATACAACTAATGAAGATACAACTAATGAAGATACAACTAATGAAAATACAAATACAAAAACAAATTTTAAAAAAATTTTTGATAAGATTTAAAATAAAATACAATACAATTAAATAATAATAGAATATCTTATTTAATTGTTTACACGATTATTTTCGTATTTTTTTAGCTTTAAAAGCATCTTTAATTTCAAGTCTAGTATTCATTCCAATAAAATTATTACTATGAATTTTATTTGGATCTTGTACATTCTCGCATAAAGGATGAAATCTATTAATATGGATTCCACTATAATTACATGATTTATTTATTCTTGTATATTCAGGAATTAAATCACTTTTACCACAATCATTTAATGTAATATTAAAGTTAGATTGAAACGGTTTAGTAGGATTATATTTTTCATCAGGACATCTCGAGTTAAAAACATTTTGACCACGTAATTCACTTTCAACATCAACTGCATTTTGGGGAATACTTCTAAACGGGTTTTGCATAAATGGTGAAGTACTATGATAACAAACTTCTTTTGACTCCATAACATTAGCATCTGTTAGTCTTTCAAATAAAGCTGCACTTTCTTGACCCTTTTTTTTTAAAGCACATTCGTCATATGCCGTACGAGTAAATGATGGATTTGACATATCGTTTATATTATAACATTGAAAAAAAAATATTGTAAAAATTATTTAAAAATAAAAAAAATGAATTTTATCATTTATATTTAAAAATTATCATTGACATATACTTATCATTATAATACATTTTATACTTAATGAATACTTTTTTTTCACTTATATTAAAATATACGTTATCAGGTGTGTTATCAGGTGTGGTATCACCACCAGTTTCACCACCAGTTTCGCCATTTGGTAGAGCTAGAGATATTTGCCCAATAAGAAATGGTGTAGCATATTCTGTTGGTGGGTTTCCAGGAACACCGTATCTAGTTAAACCATTTATTGAAACTTTTGTAAATCCACCAGATGCTCAAGCTCGTGGTACAGAATGTAGAAATGACGGTCATTGTATTAGAACATATGAATTTGATGTTAAAGAAACTCGAAAACGTACTTTTGATAATACAATTCCAGCTTGTAAAGCATTTCCAGGAACATGGTTTTTATCTTATAGTGATAGTATTCCAGGTCCTACTATTAGAATGCCAACAGGTCACGAATCGCTAGTGCGTTTTAATAATAAAATCAATTATAAAACTGGGTTTTTTAAACAATCCTATAGTCCTTGTTTAGCAAATGCTGGTAGAGAAGGACGTCCTTTCAGCGTTCATCTTCACGGATCTGCTAGTTTAGCTCCATATGATGGATGGGCAGAAGATGAAACTTGTTTTGGTGAAACAAAAGATTACGTTTATCCAAATAACCGTCCTGTTACAGCTTGGTACCATGATCATGCATTACATATTACTGCAGATAATGCATACCTTGGATTAGCTGGAATGTATCTTATTTCATCAAAACAAAAAGATGGCGGATGTGGAGAACCTTGGAATTTAGAAAATATTGAAGAAAAATTGTTAATTTTAAACGATAAAGTACTAAACAACAGGTGTCAATTACACTCTGATATTTTTGGTGCTCATAAAGATAATTTGTATGGAGATATTAACTTGGTTTCTGGAATTCCATGGCCTAAAATGCCATTAGAACCAAAATGGTATAGATTTCGTTTACTAAATGCTGCTGTTTCTAGACCATATCTTGTTAAAATTAAAGATGATCAACTTAGAGACGTTAGTCAAGACATTTGCAAGGTTATTGCTGCAGATGGTGGATATAGAAATACACCAGTACAATTTCCTACACGTGGTTTATTAATTAGTGTTGCTGAACGTTATGAAATAGTATGTGATTTTACAAATTTTAAGGGAAAATCAATTTACTTATGGAATGATTATGATCCAGTTTCTATGAAAGATGTTCCATATTTTTGTAATAGTCATTTACTTGCAAATTTACAAATTGCGTTGAATACTGTTCAACCTAATCCACCAACTTTTCAAGAAAGTAATATTACTCCTGAACCAGTAAAGCCTATGAATAAAGTCTTGAATCAAACAGATTTAAATACAGCTTTACAAATGGCTAATTCTGGACAGTTTCATCGCGAGTTTAAATTTGGAAGATCAAATGGTCATTGGACAATTAATGGAGAAACTTGGGATACTATGAAAATTGCAGCAAGTGATGTTGGTCAAAATACATGGGAATTGTGGCGTTTTGAAACTGGAGGTGGTTGGTTTCACCCAATTCATGTTCATCTGGTTGATTTCTATTTAATTAAACGTGAAGGAAGTACTGAAGGTGTTCGAACATATGAACAACTTTCACCAAAAGATGTGTTCCATCTTGGACCTAGCAATACAGTTTATACTATTGCCAGATTTGGAGCACATAAAGGTGATTATATGTTTCATTGTCATAATTTAATTCACGAAGATAATGATATGATGCGTGCATTTAGTGTTGTAAATAGTACTGGTAGTCCAAATCCTTTATCAGCTCAACCATTTATTACACTTAATAATATTATTTACAATAATTGGATATACGCCAATCCAATGTTAGGAGAAACAAGTGCAAAGTTGTCATCACTTATGCCTACTTTTAATAGAGATTATTTTAATAATACTCTTAGTAAAAATTTATATAGAATTTTTTACCCACTTCCATCAGACATTCAATTAATGAACGGCACTGATAATCCTTGGCAATCACAATGGTGCCCACTGATGTAATACACGTTAAAAATTAAAAATAATTCTATATTAAATTATAGTAGAAATATGAACATTAAAAACTTTATTTCTTTTATTTTTCTAATACAATCAACTATGACATTCCCGCGTAGAAATAGAAATAGAAATGGTCGTGAAAATGAAATTGAAACAACTTCTTCTACAACACAATCAACAACACAATCAATGTCTTCTACAACACAATCAACAACACAATCAATGTCTTCTACAACACAATCAATGTCTTCTACAACACATACGTGTGCATAAAAATTAAAAGTAAAAATTGAATTTAATTTAAAAATAATAAATTTCATATTATGCAATTTATTACATTAATCCTTTCACTTAATTTCGTTATATGTTTATCATCAAAACGTTCGCGTAAAAATAAGGTAATACGTGTAAAGCTTCCATCTTGGAAACCTAAAGAAAAATTTTACAATCCTCGTAAAGTAGATTGGGTTAGCGTAATAAGTGGATGTGAAGCAGCTTGTCGTTATGAAAAACGTTTATGTAATTTTTATGTTCGTGCAGCTGCTCATGATTCTTTATCAGTATCTGAAGGTTTTGGTGGAGCAGATGGATCATTATTATTAACTGATGACGAACTTAGAAGATCAGAAAATAATTATGATAATTTTGCTTTTTTATTATCTAAAAATGCATTGGCTTTAGCTAAAAAATACGATACATCCGTTGCAGATATTGTCGCTGTATGTGGGGCTGTAGCAACTGAATTTTTAGGAGGACCAAAAATTATTAAAAGCGATCATAATCAACCATTTTTAGTTGGACGTCACGACCGTACAGTTCCCAATCCAACAAACGCTCTTGCACCTGCAAATATGAATACAACTGAGTTTTCAGTATTCTCTAAAACTAAAAACTTAACCATAGAAGAAATGACTGCATTGATGGGTTCGCACACTTTATTGGATGAAAAAGGATGTTTAAACAAAGATAATACTTATTGCGATCCTACAACATCAAATTGTAAAGACATATTAATATACGATTGGTCAAATATATATTATAAAGAGACATGTGTCCCAAAAATTACAATAAACAATCCTCGTGCATTAAGCACATTACCATTACCTACTCGTAATTTTTTTGTACATCAAGATCTTTGTAAATTTACAAGCCAAGAATTTCGTAAAAGCCAACAAGATCTTTTAGACCAAGAATTAGTTGAATTAAATCCAGATCCAAATACTTTAGTTACAAACCAAGAGTTAGAATTGGAAGATGTAACTTGGTATGACGACGTTACTAAAATTGCTAAAAAATGGATGTATACAATTCACGATGCATGGATGGGAAAAGCTTGTCAAGATGATTCTGATTTACCAAAAACTGATTACAATAATCAAATTAGAATTTCTATGAATAAATTTAAAGATGATTCAAAAGAATGGGATACTACTTATATTAGAGCTTATAAAAAAATGATAAATACAGGAGCTATATGGAATAAAAAAGGAGGGTTCCCTATATCTGGGTTAGAATGCAATTCTGGATACGAATCATATATTCCTAAAATCAATTGTAGGATTTGTAATATTAAATATAACACGTGTCATAGATCTTGTAAATGTAAAACAGCATTTAATAATAATGATGCTTTTTATCAATAACTTATAATAATCAATAATTTAAAATGAAAAATAAAAAAATATTGTAAAAATTATTTAAAAATAAAAAAAATGAATTTAATTACATTATTCTAAATTTTTGTAGTAAAAAGATGTTGCTTTCTGTTATTTCTTTAATTATTCTTGCTTTGATGTTTTTGTATTCTTTATTTTCTTTCAATATTAAAAAGCATTGGTATGTTCATTTAATATTAATAGTATTATTAAGTGGAATTGTTGGTACTTTATATGTTTGTTTTACTCGTTACGATTGGACTAAACTTGAGTTTAATTTTGTTAGTCTGTCATTTTTTATTATAGCTAACATGGAATTAATTCTATTAGGTGTAATTGTATTATCTTACAAATTTAAAAATAAATATAAAAATGATACAGAAGATAAATCTAAAAATAACTCGAGTGACATTGTTATTAACATTTCAGATGTTGATCAACCTAAACACGCTTTCTTAATTTGTGCACATAATAGTTCAAATAATATTGAAGAGACAGTTGTTTCGATTAAATCATTTATTAATAGTACACATATATTTATTGTAGATAATGGTTCTACAGAGGAAGAAATTATAAAAACAAAGGACATATGTGATAAGCAGGTCGTGAATTACGTAGGACTTGACAAGGGAAACAAAACCATAGCACAACTTGTTGGATGTTATACACTTATTAAAAAAGGTTACAAGAATGTAACAATTTGTGATGATGATTTAATTTTAACAAAATGGAATAAACAAGATGTTGAAAAACATTTTATTGATTCTAACGTAAAATGTGTATCTTATGTAGTGATACCAACAAAAAAAGATACACTAATTAACAATTTTCAAAGTATAGAATATGCTCTTTCGTCTTATATGCGTTTAATACATGGTAAATTGTCTACTTGTTTTTTTGCAAGTGGAGCAATAAGTACATGGGATATAGATGTTATAATTGAAGTTTTATTACGTCACAACGGTGAATTCAAAGGGGATGATATGCGTTGTGGTATGATTTTACATTCCCTACAAGGTCAAAAGTACTTATCTGACCAAAAGAAACATGAAAATCCTTACAAAATCAAGGTAAGTGAGATTGTTATACACACCAAAGCACCACAATGTTGTATACATACAACCACTTGCGAATGTGGAGAACCTTCTTTGTTCGATCAGCGTGTTAAGTCGTGGGAATTATCTAGATATTGTTTTATAATTGAATATATAAAAGGGATATTCCAAACGGAAAAGTGGATGACACGTATAACATATATAATGTGTATTTTCAGTATTATTGTAGATATTTTTACTTTAGTATCTGTAGGTATCACAATTTATTTTGCTATTTACGAACCATTCTATACAATATTACTATTATGGCAGATGATTACAGTTAATTGTCTATCTTTGATATTGTGTTGGTGGTTTGTTATAAGGGAAATTGATTCAATTGATTTGAAGTGGATTATTATCATGCCATTTACATATTATTTACCAAATATTTTTTACATAAAAATCCCTTCAATGATTTACGCCATGTTTTACCCATTAATATGGACAGTCAAAGAATCATTGTATAAAAGACAAGACGAATGGTGTAAATATATAATTTAATAAATTTCACACATTCTTACACTTCTTATTTTATATAGAATTACCTTGATCTAGATCTAGATGCATCTACTCTAGCCTTGGCTATAGCCTTGGCTTCTAAAATCTGGTCTCTAGTAACAATATCTACATCAGTATTTTTTTGAATAGAGTCACCTAAAAATGTTGGTATTTGTTTACATGGACTCGACAAAAATCCATATTTTCCTTCTGGCTTATCACATCTACTCTTTATATTTGACCACAATTGACCACACCAATGATCTGTATTATTTAAACCTTGTGGATTACATGTTAACAAACTATAATTCGTATTTTGATCCAAATCTCTAAACACTTGTGTTACAGGAGAATTTCTATTTCTAATTTCCTTTACTAGTGTGGTATTTATATCACCACACTTTACATTATCTGCTAATTTAAAATCAGACCTCATCATACAATTAGTTTTGTCACGTGACAAACATTGAAAAGTTTTGTTATCAAGTATACGAACTATAGGTAAAGCATCTCCGATACATCTTAAATCAGAAAAAGGATTTGTTGATACAGTTGCATCCAAATTTTCCATTCTAAAAAACCACCAATAACCAAAAACAATAACGAATAATCCGATTAGAATTAAAATATTATTTTTATTATTCATTTACTATTATATTATTATGTTAGATTTTTTTTTTAAGAAAATTGAATAAATTACATCTTTTTAAATAATTAAGATTTTACGCGAACATGGAAACAGTAAAGATTTCAACTATAACATTATCAACACATTTACCAAATTGTCAATTAAATTTAACCAATATAGGAAAATATTTAGATATAGATGATGAAATTATTGGATTAAAATATAATTATGCAGATTTAAGTATCATGAAAGGAAAATATTCAACTACTATATATAAAAAAGCAAAAGTTAAAAACATTGAAAAAATCAACAAAAAATTATTTTATAATCAAGTTACGATGATATTAAAATCTAATGATCATTGTGTAAATGTTAAATTATTTGGAAATGGAAGTTTACACTTGACTGGCTGTAAATCTATTAATGATGGCGAATTAATTACAAAAAGATTATATGAAAAATTAAAAACTTTATCAGATAGAATATTACCAATTCTTTTAACTAAAGATATTAATAATGTTCTAGTAGATAAAGATAATTTAGTATATTCATGTAATAATTATCAAGTTATTGGTTATTATAAAGCAACTGATAAAAAATATATCATTCGTAATAAGGAATTTATCATTGATACTAAAACTAAAATGTTTATAAGTGATAAAATGGAAACTAAAAGACGTAGATTTATTTATAATTTAGATGGAGAATATATAGGATTTTCTAAAATAGAATTATTGAAAAACAGGAATAAGTTTTATAAAAAGAATACAAATATACATTATGATATTCCTAATGGATTAATTTATCATAATCATGATAACATTATTGGAAAAATAATATATGACATTGACCAAACAAAAATTACAAATACCGAATCTTTATTAGATATAATAGAAATTAATTACAACTGCAATCCATTTATAATAGAACCAACAACCTTACAACAGCAAAGTAAAGGTACCTTACAGATGGCGAACCCATCAGTTCAGCAAGGTACCTTACAGATGGCGAACCCATCAGTTCAGCAAGGTACCTTTACCGACATATATAAATCAAACATTGAGTTAAATGTAAATTGTATGAATATTTATTTTAGCTTGAACTATAAAATTAACAGACAAAGGCTATATGACAAAATAATAGAATCTAATTATATTTGCAAATACAAACCAGAATCCTATTCTGGTATTAAAATGATTTACAAAATACCTTGTCGTACATCAACGCAGATAGATATTATACCATTAAATAAAGGTATATGTGTATGTTCAGATAAATGTACTTGTACAAATATTACGTTTTTAATATTCCAAAGCGGTAATGTTATTGCAACTGGATTTAAATCACAAGAACAAATTATACTAGCAGTACAAGATTTCTTTTCTTTATGTGATAAATTTAAAAAAAATATACAAAAAAAAACTTTTACTATTTGTACATAAACGTTTATAATAGATCTTTTATTTATAATTAATTTCTTTATAAATAACAAGTACCTGTAGCTTATGTCCTTAGGTGTAACTATTGTTGATAATACGAGTGAAAAAATTTTAAACGAGGGAGGTATTAATTATGGTGTATTAATAGATGATACTATAACTATTATTAAAGAAAAAATTTTTGCACATACTAACAATTTTTTTGCTGAAACATTATTATATTATCCAAATTTTTTAAAATTGGAAATTCGAGGTGAAAAAGATACAATTACTATTACTGGTTCTAATTCTTTATTAACATATTACAACACACTACCACAAAAACCTACATTATACATTACTTCTATTTTAAATGTATTCAATAGCGAAGCTACTGCTGAATTATATAATAAAATGAAAACTGATGAACATATATCATTATATGATCAATTAGTAACTAATTTTGTAGATTTAACATTGGATGACTTTAATGCTATTATAAAAATGAAAATGTATGATTTAAATAAACGTTCTAATATACCAATTTTAAGTAATCAGGAAAGTGATGTCTTAAAAACTGATTTAGAAGAATTTTTTACAAATCTTAAAACTATATATGAAAGTATTCAAAATACCTATAAACGCGAAACTGATTCTTTAAAAAAATTTTATAATGTTGTATACAATACACAAGATTTCTCAAAATTTTATACAGTACAGCAAGGCACCCCAGAATTTACCTTTACTAATGTTACACTAATGATTCCAATCAAACGTGAAAAAGAATTTGCTGAACAGATGGCGAACCCATCTGTAAGGTACCTTGCTGAACAGATGGCGAACCCATCTGTAAGGTACCTAAAATTACAAAACATATTTGATATACTAGAATTATCTGATATTATACCACTTATTGCCTTTAATGATAATCCAAGAACTACTCCTAAAATCAAAGTATATAATCATTTAATAGAACACGTATCTGAAAATACTATCCGATCTTGGATTTTTAACGAAAAAAAGAAACTTCAACAAGTTTCTTATAAAAAAATTAGAGGATTAATGATAAAATATCATATACCAAATTTAAATACATTAGAATCATCTATAAATAATTACATTACATTGTTATTAGATGAAATGGGATCAATTACAGTCAAAATTACATTGGATGAAGATAATACAAGATCGTTAAATGATATAATTGATATTATTACATTACAAGTTAATTCTTTTATAAAAATTTTAAACCAATTAACCGGGATATTTATATCTGTACAACAATTACCACTTGTAAATAAATCAAATATACTCGTGCATTCCTTAAACGCTAAATTAGAAACAACTATTGCTATAAACAAAACAAAATTCAAAAAAATACTTACAAAATATGAAATTTCTAAAATATTTGAAGCAAAAGATATAATGAATCCAAAGGATAAACGTCAAGAAATTATTTCAATCTATTATAAACGTTTTGGTAAAAGAGAAATAGATGATAGTAGCCAACCTACTGAACGTCTTGGTATTACAGTAAATATAAAAGATAATCCTTATAAATCAAATTCTAGTTCGATTATAGTATACGGTGCTTATAATTTGAATCAATTACAAACTATTGTAAATGAAATTATGATAACATCGATATTATCAGAAGAAACAACTATTTCTAAAAATATTTTTGAAGATTCTTAATCAGAAGAAGAAACTGAAACAGTAATAAAAGAACGCAAACAAAATATTAAACTCTTAAGAGAAAAAGGTATAAAGATTTTCTCAACGAAATGTCAAAAAACAAGACAGCCAATTATGATAACTGACCAAAATAAAAATTCACCAGATATTTCAAAAGATGATCAAAGATTCTTAGATCATAAGGGGGGTAAATATTATTGCCCAAATGATGACTACAAATATCCCGGATTTACAGTTGATAATATTCTTTGTTGTTTTAAAAAACCAGGTAGAGGTATGACAAGAAATATATCAACCGATGATATATTAGAAATTAAGGTTAAACCATCTAACTTATTAATTAATATTAATAATAGACAAACCCATGCTATAAAAGTCACTTCTGACAATGTAGATAATTTCGATTTGGAATTTTCTAGGTTTTTTTATTTAAAAAATCATTCTAAAACAGAATTTCCTCTCGAGCATATCACAGATCCTACTGTTATAAAATATATCCAGGAACACGAAATAAATCCAGACACAGGTGATTCTATTTGGCTAGATGAAGTTCCTTTAAACCGTATAGTATCAAAACCTAACAAAAATACTTGTCTTTTTATACCTCGTCTAAATCATACAAATGGAATAACTGACTTAAATGAACCTTGTAAACATTTTCAACGAGAAAAAATTTTCGGATATAATTTAAAATCGTATCCTTGTTGTTTTGAAGAACAACCTGATATTTATAAATCCAAAAAAGAAATTATAAAATCAGATATTACAAAACAACATATTTTAACAACTGATAAATTATTGGATTCTAAAAGACAAGGTATCTTACCACCAGGTTTAAACATACTCTTTAATGAAATTATACAACAAACCCAAAATGGTGGAGCTTTTCTTCGTTGGGGTGTTAATCAAAATCAATTATCATTTTTAAATTGTATAATTGAATCTATCGGAGAAAGTGAATTTTCTATAAATAATATTTTCGAATTAAAACGATTTCTTGTAAATTATTTAACTAAAAATCCTAATGAATTTAATAGATTAAATAGTGGAAATATAAGTTTAAAATATGATAATGTAGAAAATTACATAGAAGCAATCAATAAAGGTGTTAATTGGAATGATATTATAGATTTAATTCAAATAACTTTGAGTTGTAATATTTTTATTTTAAACATACCATATATTGAAACGCAATCAACCAAAAAATATAATTATGAAGATACACGATTAATTTGTAATCCATATATCAGTTTGGATCGTAACAAACCATTTATTATATTACTACGTAGAGAAAATTCATTTGAAATCGTAGTACAAAATACAATTGCATTTTGGAATCCATCTATAAATAAAATACAACTGCACACAGATCCAAATATTAAACCTAAAATTAGATTCTTTTTCAATTACGATGAAAATTCTTCTCCTAAAACTAATATTATTAATTTCTTATTAAATTATTACAAATCATCTTGTGTTAAAGAATACTCTTATCCTAAAGAATATCCTTACGATGAACTTTACGAAATAAATGATCTAATGAAAACATTAGTAGGTACACCATTTGAATTATGGTTTCAACTAACCAATGTATTTAATAAAGTTAACTTGGTTGTTACAAAACGTGGTCTAATTTTACCTATTAAAGAAATTGGCCGAATAAAAGATCTAAAATATACATCATTTGATGATTTTATAATTAAAAATAAAGCATTAGATATATCAAAAACCTTAGAATATATAGAAGAATTTAACAAGTTAATTCAAAAACCATTAAGATTAATAGGTACGACTGTCAGAAATGGATTTTATACAGGAGCAATGACAAATTTTGGTCAAATGATTCCTATAAAAAATTCACCAATAGACCAATCAATAAAAATACCAATTTTAAATACAAAATATTATTATGATGTAGACCAATATTTAATAGGAACAAATCTTGAAGAAAATAATGAAAGTATTTATAATAAAGAAATCTATAATCAAAAAACATTAATATTCAACATTAAACAAGAATTAGGTAAGATTGATGAATCTACAAAAACAACTATTCAATCTATTATTAAAAATACAAAAATGGATAAGGTCCAAAAAACAAATACAATACATCAAATTTTATTAGACAATTTAAGTGAAAATACTAAACAAATTACAGATATAGATTTTATCACAAATGTAATAGCAAATGAAATTATAAATGACAATATAGAAGCATTATACTCTACTCTTGATACTGCAATTCAAACTACAAAACCATCAACTGAATCCATTTGGTTAAACATTCATGATATTAAAAAATGGATCAATAAATTTCAAATTAAAAATTAACTAAAAAAGTCAAAAAAAGTGTTTTCCATTTATTTTTAATTTAAAAATAAATGTATAAATATATATAAATGATTAGTGATAAAGTTTTAAAACGATACATATCAAGTTCAAAAATATGTAAAGTGGTATTAGACGAAATTATACTAAAGATCCAAAAATCACAAATACTCCTACTCAAAGAATTACACTTGTATGGTAATAAAAGACTTCAAGAAGAATTAGAGCTTCATCTCAAACCCTCAAAAGATGAAAAAAATTATGCTATTGCATTTCCAACTAGTATTTCTTTAAACAATTGTGTTGGAAATTATTTATACAACGATGATCAAAAAATTAATCCTGGAGATATTGTAAAAATCCAATTAGGTATTAATTTAAGTGGTTGTATAGTAAACATTGGAGAAACTATATATTATAACGAACATAATGACAATGTAAATGACAACGAAACAAATCATCAAAAATATTTAAATTTATTAAAAGATCTGCAAATTAAAATCAAAGAAAATATGATATCTGGTAATACCAATGACGATGTTAAAATATTAATTGAAAGTACGTGTACAGAATCTGGATGTTTTCCAGTAGAAAATACAATTAGTTATCAACATTTAGATGGTCAAGAATTTACAGATGAATCTAAATACATTATCACAAATTATAAAAAATATTATGATAATGATGATTATTTAATAGTACCGCAAAATACGTGTTTTGAGTTTGAATGTGGTGAAATTTATACTGTTAAATTAATTGTTATTCCAAATAATTTTGATAATTCCGATGAAACAGAACATCAATATATACAAAACGAACAACCTCATATTTATCGTTTCAATGATACTTTTTATGATTTAAAACTCAAAATGTCTAGAGAATTTGTTTCTCGTACTAAAAAAGAATACGGGACAAATGCTTTTAATGCTATAGAATACGGAACAAATGGAAAATCTAGAGTTGCTATCAAACAATGTTATGAAAGTGGCATCTTGGAACAATATCCTATATCTTTTAGTAAAGATCAATATAATGTTTATCATAAAATTTTTACAATTATTGTAAATAATAATTCGTCAATCATTTTATAAAATTAAATAATTATACACATCGTCAAATCTACTATAAGATATATCCTTTTCATTATTAGTATTTGTAGTATCATTAGTATTAGTATTATTATTATTATTATTATTAGTATTATTAGTATTATTGTCTTGCTGGTTTGAAATTAAAATACAACAGTTTTCCATTAAATAATATTAAAAATATTATTATTTAATTCAAATTCAATTTTATAGAAATTTATATATATTTATAATCAAATTTTGGCAAAATCGTAGAGGAAACCATTATACCACAATATTCTTGGGGTTTTTCTGTATAATCTATATATGTATATACACCTAATTTAATAGCTTCAACGACAAATAAATAAAAAATATCTTTAAATTCCTTACCGTGACCTTCTATTGGATTACCAGATTCATCATAATTACATAGATGAGCTAATTCATGTAAAATAACATACATTAGTAAATTTATATCGTATAGTTTTTCATCTTTATCTCTTGTTCTTAAACATACATGCATATCTTGTTTATCAATAGTATAGGTAGTATATCTACTATCAATAGCTGCTTCAGACAAAATATTACTATTATAACCACTTTGTAATTTTTTTATAAAATACATTTTAGTCATATCATCCTTATATTTCTTATACAAATAATCTATTAATTTAATAATTCTTAGATTTATTTCACCTAAAGTATTTGCAGATTGTTTTAAATAATATTCACCCTTCGTATTACCCCTTCTTATTAAGTAAAAATTATTATCGACATCCGATTTTATAGATACATTTTCATCATATAAAAATATTATAACACAACATAAAAATACAAAAATCAATATTAAATATGTTTCCATTAATATTAATAATTAAAAAAAGTTTCTTTAAATCTACAATAAGTAATTTCTTACAAACTGTACAGTTAAGGTTTATATTCAACTGAATCCTTACAAACTGGACAAAGTGTACATGGTTTATCATCATTTTGAAATGATTCTGCAATCAGCTTTTCAGCATTTTGTTGTAAAAATGATCTATAGTTAACATTATCTACTTTATATTTCTTTTGAATTATATTATTTAAATCACAGTTAGGATTATAATCTGTAAATGCACGCGCATCACTCATTACAAATTTTGGCATTTTGTTATTATATGATATCTCAAGATAAAAAATTTAACGTTATTTTATTATTTATTTTATTTATTACATAATGTATTTATCATAATTATCACCATTACCAGATAAAATATCAACTCGACCAATTCTATCTATATCAATATTTAAATCCAATTTTACAGTCTCTACTCCTTCTCGTTTTTGTTCTTGCATTTGTTCTTGCATTTGTTCTTGCATTTGTTCTTGCATTTGTTCTTGTTCAAGTTCTTGTATTTGTTCTTGTATTTGTTCTTGTATTTGTTCTTGTATTTGCTCTTGATTTTGTTCTTGATTTTGTTCTTGATTTTGTTCTTGATTTTGTTCTTGATTTTGTTCTTGATTTTGTTCTCGAGTTGAATTATTACCAAATATATCTAAAGTATTCATATTAAACAATGATGTTAATAAATCAGGAGTCAACAAAGATACATTATTATTTGGTATATTTCTCATATAAAACGACCTAGCTCCCAGAGAAGGTCGTGGTGGAAGAGTAGGTCTTTGGCGTTGAGTTGTTACATTTTCATTTTGTTTTTTCAAATGATCATTTATCATAACCAATTCATTATCTAAAATTTTAAACGTTTTTGAAATATCGTTTTTATATGATTGTAAATCCTTAATTCTACTCTTAACTTTTTGATTTTCTATATAAACTTGTTCAAACCTTTTGTACAATTTGTTATATTCTTTTTCAGAATCTTGAAATTTATTAAAATAATACCAAGAAACTACCCCCAATATAAGACAGAATATTGTTAATTGATTCATTTACTATATGTATATAATAAAATATACATTACTTAACGAATAAAATACATTTTATTTTTCACTGATATTCTAAAACACATATTATATTGTCGATAATAATTTGTTCATGACGTTTTATAATTGTACTAGTTACAGTTCTACTTTTACGTATATAATCACTTAATTCCGATACACTCGACCAAGATTTTACAATAGTATTTGTAGTAACATCACGTTGAATAATAACTTTTGCATTTTTTGGTTTGTATTTTTTAATAGGTTCTGGAGTATTATTATTTTTTAAAGCAAAACCTAACCATCCACCAATTCGATTATCTGTACATCCTGATTCGTCACCTGACCTTAATCTGATAAACATAATATCCAAATAATTTTTTAATTTTTCTTTTATAAGATGAGTTAATTTATTATTAGGATCATACCATTTTTCGAATTCTTGAACAAAATCTTGCATAGTTATTCTATATCCAGGTGCCTTTTTGCATTTTTCAAATAAAAACTGTTCAATTACCAAGTTTTGATTATCAGGTTTGTCAAATTCAAAAACTAATTCTTTTAATTTTAATCCATTAAAATGCGGTGTTAATTTAGACGTACTTACCAATGGATTATATCTTTTACTAGTTGTAGTATATTTCGTCTTTAAATAATCTATCATTTTTTTGAGTTGAAGATGCTTTGCAGTTTTAGACCATATTTTATATTGATTTTTCACAACAGTATGACTTATAGACGAATTGTTATCTGTTTCAAAATATTTTTCTAAAAAAACATCAAAATTATCAATATTACAAGCTTTATATTCTAGTGTTGTAAAAATAATACTTTCATTTGTAGTATTAATTTCACTATTACTTTTACTTTCATTAACTCCATTATAAGATATACTTTTTACAAAATCATTAGTGTTATCTAATAACTGTGGATTACTTAAATCTATTTCATTTTCAAGTAATGCCTTTGCATAATAAATACACCTTTTTACAATATCATAAGAACAATTAAACCACTCTCTTCTATTAGCACATCTATATTTGTTTAACAAAAAATGCACAACTCTTTCTAATAAAACACAATCAACACATCGAACTTGTAATAAAATACCTTTATAACTAGCTGTTTTATGAATAGAATCTCTTAGATTTGCATTTTTTGTTCTTCCTACTTTATATAAATCTATTTGTTTATCGTCGTCATTAAACGTTGAATGAAATATATATACACTTTCACCCAATTCAAATTTATTAGTTTTTCTAGTCATCAAATTAATTTTAACATCCTTTTCTTGATTTTGTAGTTCTAATAGTTGTAATTTATTATCTTTTTCTTGTAATTGCCTTTGTAATTCTTTTGATTGATTAAAAATTATATCGTCTAATATATCACTTGCCCATTTACGAAATTTCTTAGCTATTTCCTTTTTACTATTATAAAGTAAACGATAAACTCCTCTACTTGTTAAAAAAATAGTATCTTGAAGTGTACCATAGGGGTCGTATACTTTCCTTACGACCCTCTCATCTTCATCATAATTTTGTATTGATTGTCTTATATTTAAAATATCCAATACCTTTGCTATATCATTAG
>Ga0102919_1000036_pt1 | contig 38338 bp, 47 predicted proteins | sample Colrivmet1563A02_FD_78203 | JGI IMG/M metagenome (GOLD analysis project Ga0102919, IMG submission 78203) | Estuarine microbial communities from the Columbia River estuary - metaG 1563A-02 | ecosystem: Environmental > Aquatic > Marine > Intertidal zone > Estuary | place: USA: Columbia River... | reverse complement strand
TCTTTTGCTTTTACGCAATACGGGCAATCTGGTTTTGATACTATTTGTGCAAAATATTGTGTCATTCGTTTACCCTTCGCAAGCTATACAGGCATCGCCGTCAATCATTGCCTTAAAGTCGATTTCTTTAATCGCTTCTCGTTCAATGCGCTTCGATACTTTATCTGCCTTACCAATCTTTTCGGAGCGGCAGTAGTATAGAGTTTTTAGACCCTGTTTCCATGCGAGATAGTGTACCGCATGAAGATATTTTATATTAGCATCCGGGCGGAAGAATAGATTGAGAGACTGTGCCTGATCAATAAACTTCTGTCTGTCTGCCGCATGTTCAATCACCCACCGTTGGTCAATTTCCATAGAAGTTTTAAACACTTCTTTGGTTATTGCATCCATCCATGTAAGGTGCTGCACAGAACCATCGTTGGCGATAATAGAAGACCAAGTCTCGTCATACCAACCATCTTTGTGATTTGCAGCTTCTATATTGATAATAAAGTCAAGGTATTTATTCTTATTAAGGAATGAACCAGATAATGTATCTTGACGATATGCGTTTGCTCTCCATGGTTCAATCGATGGACTGGTATTGCCCATGATGATTGACGAAGATGCATTAGGTGCAATTGCCTGCATATGCGAGAAACGACGACCTGTACCAGCAGCATCAGGTGCTTCGCCTCGTTCTGTACCAAGTTCTAAATTCGCCGTATCTAGACGGTTCTTGATATGCTTAAACATACGCATATTGGTACCCTTAGCAACAGCCGATTCCCACGCAATTTTTTTACGTTGAAGGTAAGCATGGAAGCCCAGTGCGCCAATACCAATCGAACGTTCGCGCTTGGCAGAGTAGATTGCTCTGGCAACTTGCTTAGGAGCGTTGTCAATAAAATACTGTAGAACGTTGTCTAACATTTCTGCCATGTCCTTGAGGAACAACGGATCTTTCGACCATGCATCATAATATTCTAGATTGACAGAAGACAAGCAGCAAACAGCCGTGCGTTTTCTATTGGTAGGAAGAATGATTTCAGAGCAAAGATTGGACTGGTGTATCTTTAGCCCTAATGCCTTCTGAAAATCTGGCAACGCACGGTTCGAGGCATCGATAAAGTGAATATAAGGTTCACCAGTCATCATGCGTAGTTCTAGAATCTTCTGCCAAAGTTCCTTAGCAGAAACAGTATCACGAATTTCACCTGACTTTGGATCAGTCAGATTCCAGCTATCATCGGTATCATCATCTGCCATACAACGTTCGATGATTTGCATAAAATCGTCGGTGATATTGATTCCGTGGTGCAAGTTGAGCGCCCGCATATTCGGGTCACCCGTAGGTTTTCTCATCTCTAGAAAAAGCCCAACATCAGGGTGAGAAATATCCAGATAAGCAGCATAAGAACCACGACGAGTGCGACCTTGACGGTAAGCCATAGAAGAAGCATCATAAGTGCGAAGGTGAGGCATAACGCCAGTAGACTTATCATCTGCGGCACGAATACCGAAACCAATACCAACGCCGCCACCAAGCATAGACAACCAGTTAGTTTCTGAAAGATTTTCAACTAGACCCTCCGCAGTATCATCAATGAAGTTTAGAAAACAACTGATTGGCATTCCGCGCTTGGAACGACCAAACGAAAGAATGGGAGTTGCATATGACAACCAGTGCTTTGATGCATATTCGTATAGACGCTGCGCATGTTCAGGATTAGAACCGAACGTCTTTGAAACAAAAGCGAATCGATGTTGAGGAGACGTTTCCTCGTCCTTCATATATGATTCTTGAAGTCGCTGAATACCTAGTTTGTCAAACAGGGAGTCCCGTGATAAGTCAATTTCAATATCCAGATAATTCTCTCTTGCCATTTATAGTCCCTGTTCCTTTAACACCTTTTCGATGTCTGGTTTAAAGTAAGTTTCTGGTTTCAGAATCTTACCGTCTGCCCGCTTCTTAATCTTTCCACTCTCGGAAACCTTGCTCATATTCGACGCACGAACTTCTTCCCATACGGCATCAAAGTTGATACCTAGTGTGGCAAACAAACCCTTAACGACCCAGACTAAATCTGCACCGCCATCTGCAACGTCACCGATGTGGCGACGAAGAAATCCGTCACAAAGTTCACGGAATTCCTCATCAATTAGATTAATATATAGCTTGGCTTGAGCCTCATTATTTTCATTAAGATGTGGAGTTGCACCAATATACTGGTCGGCTGCGACCATAAACTGTTCAACATCATTCTGATAATTATTATTCTTCTTGCTCAATGTATAACTCCCATCTTCATTTTCTATCCAAATTATTGTATCACCGGGCTTCCACCCAGTTTCTTTCTCAAGTCCATCCCAGGCAATATAATGTTCATCTGAAACTGCATCATACTGCACGGTAACTGTATCCACCATTTTAATACTCCAAAGCTGATTTACAAATATCTTCTAAAGATTTAGTTTCAGTGAAAAACTTGCTCACTTCTGGTAGAACAGAAACTACAACTTCTCCAGGTCTTCTATCACAATACACTTTTTTGATGGGTTTGTCAATGACATTTTCCATAGCAGACACAACTTCTAACACAGAACTTCCTGTTGTGCTTCCTAGACATTCTACATTATTTGTTGCACCATTTTCTACTATTCTGTAAAGAGAATCCACAATATCTGTAATATGCGTATAATTTCGAATAGTAGTTCCGTCTCTAGTATCGTAATCAGTACCGAAGATCCCAACTTCTGGATACAAACCATTAGCAACTGCGGCCAATTTACGAATTAAATGATAGTGACTGTCATCGAACTTGTCGAATCCGTCGTTACCACTGACATTATAAAATCTAGCAATACTATAAGACGGAAGTAATGTAACTAAGTCTTCACCTGCTCGTTTACTTCCAGCGTATGGACTACTTCCAGGATTAAATGCAGAGCCTGTGCTACAGTAAACAAAATTACCTGTTCTGGTTGAATCTAGGACGTTTTGAGTACCTAAAAGGTTTGTCTTATAATAAGGAATTGGCATTGTAACGGATTTTGATACCATCGTCAATGCCGCTAGATGAACAACAGCATCATAGTCCCCGGCAAAAGTGGCAATTCTGATATCCCAAGGAATTACCTTACCCTCAATATACTTGGAAATTTCATTCTGTTGCAAATTGAAATCGGTGGCGTAAACGTGATGTCCACCTTCTGCCAACTTTTTGACGAGATGGCTACCAATATAGCCAGTTGCACCGGTAACTAGAACTTTCATTTATATTCCCGACTTTTTTGAGTTAAAAATTTGGCGAGAAAAAAATGTCACTTGCCGTTTTTCAAAGGTTCCTGGCTTTTTGGTCAAGGTAGTTTTCTTTCGAACTCTGCCCATGCCGCCATGTCATCTAGTGCCTTGATTACATCGGGAAAGTGTTGACCAATAATCTCCCAGCACTGTTCTGCTACGATGCGGTGTTCTTTCTGTGTGGCTTTGTCCATACGAAGTTGGCAGTAGTGAACCCACGAACGTAGCGAACCTGCCATGATAATGATGGACTCTGTATTACCTTCAGGTAGAACGGCGCGGGCCTGTTCTTTGGCAATACCATTCTCAATTGCCCACTCATAAGCATCTAAAGCGGCATCAGTGGCGTTTACCTGTCTCATTGCCCATTGTTCGGCCAATTCATTGTTTCCGGATCCCAATTCCACCGAGTTTTGTCGGTTATTGGCGTCCTGTAATCGTGCTTCTCTAGTGACAAATTCAAGGCTTTTAGTCGGGTCTGCATATCTCTGCGAAAATTCTTGGAACGAAAAGGATCGATGGCGAAGAATTTGCCGAGCGATGTCACGAGTTGTTTTAATTTCCATTGATACATGTACCATCTCCAATGGTGACCAGTGTTGGTTCTTGATAAGATATTGAACCAACTTAGGTGCTGTTGCTGTATTGTTTTGATTTGACGGATTAGATACTCTTGCTGCCCACGCAACAAGTTCATTGGCAGTATTACATTCTGTGTAGGCACTTGGCTTTGTAATGCCAATTAAATTCACTTCACTCAACTTCAAATTCCTTCACTGCTTGGAACTGTGCCTTACTTACGAAACCAACACCCAATAGATGGTCTACACGGTCAGTTGCGTCGGCATAATCTGCATATCTACCATCATCGAACCACCACCAACGGTCTAGACCTAGAAACCAGCGAGGCTCTCGGCGGTATTCGACCAACCACATATCGTCTGTTCGATGAATACGTAGCTTTGTAATTCTGGTATGACGGATTTCTACGCCATATTCATTAGCGACCAATTCGCTCATATCTTTCTCCACATGGCATATCTTGCCTTTGCTGCTAGTCCTTGAAACGTATTATCATTTATAATAGCATGAATTTCATCGGGTGTCAATCCATTTTCAATCATCTCATTGATATCTTTACCGGGAACACTGTCTGGCCAGATTACCATCTTATAACTCATATCTATATACTTATTCATCAACTTACCGACTTCTCGGTTTTTAGGTTGATTGTCAAAAATAATTGTTATTTTTTCTTTTTGTATCGGGAGTTGGTCGATTTTTCCGAATGACGTTCCAGCACAAGCGATAGAATTATCCAGAAAAAGGGAGTCAAGGGGCCCTTCGACGACGAGTATTTCTTTTGTAGGATCGACCTTATCCAGACCGAAAATGGATGGCGCATCTTCATCTACCTTAACATTAATATAACGTAACGACTCGCCTCGGATTCCGCGAAGGCTAACAACCAAGAGTTTACCAGAGCCATCAAAAAAAGGAATCGCAAGCCGCGGCTCGGTTGTGATGATGGACTCTTTGTATTTGGAATTAAGTTGTATGATGTCTTTAACATTAGGAATGAAATACAGCCGACTAAAAGCATCGCGAGGGATTTTGCGGTCAGTAACATATTGGATTACCTCATGATCATCTGGTAGTGTGTCAAGTCGATCCATAATCTGGTCGATCAATTTTGGGTCTGGCTTCTTGTTAAAGACTGGTTCAGAAAAATCTAGAACGTCTTGAATTTTCTTGTGAGACTTAGCAGGTCCAACTTTGGCTGTATCTGCATAGCGTTGTATGACATACTGCCTATATTGATTGTCATCAAACTGCTTTAGAAAGTTGCCGAAGCCCATAGATACGCCACAGTTGTGACACTTATAGTTTAGGTCATTCTTTCCTAAGAAGAAATAGCCGCGAGATTTTCTTTTGTTACGCGAGGAGTCACCGCAGATGGGACACCTGCAGTTCCAAAGATCGTTAGATTTTTTCTTGAAGTTCTCCAGGCGATACGAAATGGCATGGAGAAACTGAATATCAATATATGCACTCATAGATTCACTATACACCTTTATATGGTGTAAGTCAACCCTTTTAGAAGAACTTCATCACCATCGGTAATATTTTTGTGATGATAGCACCGATAACAATGCCACCACCTATCATAATATACTTGGTTCTTTCCAATTTGTCAATACGATTTTTATGTTTTTCTTCTTCTTTATCAACTGAACCCTTGAGGTCTTTGATAGCAGCAAGCATCTTGTCTTCGGTAGACTGAATTTTTGCTTCAAGTTCCCGAGTGGTTGTTGTGATACGCGAATGCAACTCGGCGTTACTTGCTTTGGTTTCTTGTCTATGCACCTCTAAACTCTGGTAGATATCTTCGTTGACATTTTCTTGTGCCTCGAGTTTAGTATCATGCACGGCAAGCATCTTATTGATGCAGTTGGAAACATCACCAATCTTTTCGATTGCTAGGTCAAGGCGACCGAACACAACCTGAATTTGCTTCAGGTCATGTTCGATTACCGCGACTTTGGTTTCCAACGATTCCATTTATTTTTTCGTTGCTGCTTTGACTTTTGCTTTTACTTTTTTCACTTCAGTTTGTACCGTCTCAGCCGCAGTTGCGGCTTCAGCGATAGAAATTTTACCATCTTTGTTTGTGTCTACGAGACCAAACAACTTCTTTAGTAGTGCTTTAATCTTTTCCATGGTTTATCCCCAGTTTGCGAATTGTTTTGTTTTCTTGATACGGTCATCTAGACCATGCGTTCCACCATTTACTCTACGAGTAATCTGACCAATAACTGCATCGGTAACACCCTTATCCGCGATTGCGAATAGACCATTCTTATTGAAGAACCAAAGCGCGGATTCGAAGGCAAGTTCTGTTGCTACGATGTCTGGGTTTGTCAGGACATCTGGGCGCTTGATTGATTGAGAGAATGCAGTGTAGTTATCTTTACCAGTTAACTGGATTGGACCACGACCACGGAACTTATATCCGTCACCCGATGACTCTGGCCCATTGCCCATACGATTAGCATACACTTTGTTTGCAATCTTTTCTGGCTTACGAGCATACCCAGCAGTCGAGGCGATGGTTGGAAAATACTTCTTGAAGATGCCGTTGAGGCCCTTGTCAGAGTAGTTTAGATTTTCTGAGAACACCTTAAATCCACCCGACTCATGAGCGCATTGTCCGAAGAAGTGCGCAGCCTGTGCAGTTGATAGTTTGAAGTGTTCTTTTGCACCCTTGAATGTACCAGGGCCCCACTTACCGTCAGCTGGAATACCGCACTTCGCTTGAAGTGCAGCCATTGGTCCAAGACCAGCAGTTGATGTTGCTTGAACGGCGGCCTTAGCAACTTGCGCTACTGCTTGAACAACAGGCGCGCCCGCTTCTCTGGTAGTCGATGGGTCAAAGTCAGCAACAGGTGTATACTTTGTGCCGCCAGCCTTAGACTTAGTGGCTATCAAACGTTGCTTACGATTGCCGCCTTCTTTCTTAATCGATGCATGAACCCAGCCAGAATTCTTATCACCAGCAGCATAGAACTCAAGGATAACCTGGTCAAACTCTAGGTTATCAGCAACCCAGTCAGCAACCTTCTTGTTGTCTACACCCTTGACTTCGAAGTCAATTGCTTGACCGTTAACGTGTTGAGAAGTCTTCGAACCACCTACTGCCTTGTTGACAAGGGGCGCGCGGTAAGAGGAGTTGATTGTTACTGGACCAAACTTCGCTCTTACTGGCTCAAGAATCTTCTCGCAACAGTAACGCATGTTTTCAATATGCTCGGCTGTTGGTGTGTTAGGGATGCCTAGGCGTTTGGCAGTAGGCGATACTGTCATTTCTGACAATGCAAAATGTTCTGTTAGTTGTGTCATTAGAATGGTCCGTGGTCTTCGTCTGAATCTTTATACTTATCAATTGCTGCCATCAGTTTAATTTCTGTGTCAGCTTCAATTGATTCCGCTTGGGCATTAGTAACATGCGCCTCTGCTAGTGCTTTGTGGTCAGTCTTACCTAGCTCTTGAACTTTGACGTTAGGGTCAAATTCAGAAGTCTTCATGCCCATCATCGTAGCAAAAGCACCGACAAAAGCACCGACAATGGTAGAGAATGCGGGTCCAATGATCTTAAAGATTTCGTTGTTGTCAACCACCTCGTTAGGAACGAACAGACCGATCATCATGGTCACAACAACAGACATCATAATGATGCCAAGAATAGCCGCGGCCATCTTCATGATGGTAAGTTGGATCTTACCCTTCTCGATTTCTAGTTCTTGGAGGGTATCAATTTCTTTACCCACCGAGAAAAAATTTAACAAACTCATTGTGCATTCCTTCTTATAATTTTCTTCTTATTTTTATAATTCTTTTGGGCTTTCTTAGAGACGCCTGGTTCTGCCTGATTTGGAATATTTGGATTGTTGATACCAATACCAGCTACGGCGCCACCTGCAACACCCATCTCTGTCACAAACTGTTTAAATGATAGCGTCTTATTCTCCAGCTCTTCTGCTAGAGCAATAACTTCTGGGTCTTCATGTGCCATGTAGAATAGTTCCTCTAAAATATCGTCATCATATTCTACACCTTCTTTTACCAATGCAACCGCAGCGGCAAAAGAAAGAAAGTTCTTACTTTCTACTGGCACCATATGAATAATTCTTTTCAATCTAAAAACTAAACGATGGAGATAAGTATATGCTTCTCTCTCAACATCTGTATTTAGTTTTGAAATTGGTGTGATTTCTTTACCCTTCTTGTCGATAATGCCTAAGCGGTATGCGTCCGTTCTTTCAAACGGAGTAGTGAGCATCCATAAGACGCGCAGTGCAATAGCATTATCGATCAACTTAGCCATCAATATTCCTTAAAGTTCTCGCTATGTTTAAATCTAAAGGTATTTCTGGTATATCATCTACAGTCATTCTATTTAGATAAACTAGAAATGTTTTCAGGTATGACCAATACTTATTTTCTAATTTATATAAAAGCATCAAAGTGGTTTCATTACCAAATACGTTATACAAAACTATTAAGTGATTGAGTATCAATCTTTCACTTAATACATCTGTTGTTACATATCTACGAAATAATCGTTTGATATACTTAAATCGTTTTAAATCTTCTTCAAGGTCAGACATACCAAGGCAACCTCGATTGTCATAACTCTTAATAGCAAAGATCAAAAAATTGTCATCATTTAGTTCAAGCATATTATGTTACTGTCGCCGTTCCCCCAATGAAATACCACAGTGTTCCTTGGAACATTAAAGTAGCGGTATCTCCTGCGCCATTAAAGACAATGCTAGAATGGCCAATATTATTCGTAATTGATAATGTGCGACTACCCGAATTTGATACCATGATAATCGTCTTAATCTGACCTTGAATACCGTCAGCAATTGTTAGTTCACCATTTGCATCGGGTGATGTAATCTTTGTTACCGAAGATGTGATTGAAATGGCACCCCTAGACGATAAAGTCTGTGGAGTGCCACCCAATACTAATTTCTCTTCTAAAACTACGGGAACAGGAATGCCCCCGAACAGATTAGCAATAGTAATCTTATGATCATATGGACTTGTATTTGGTTTCACTAGATAAAGCACATCAGCCGAATTCGCTTCGGTTGCTGGATTCATCGCGGTTACTTTACTGTCTGCCATTAGTTATTAATCCTCTGGGAACTCAATGTCATCAGCAGCATCACTGGAGATGCCGTTCTTTGAAAGTGCAACCAGAACTTCATACTGGATACGACCAGCGTGTGCACCAGTTAGAACCTTACGCTTGACCCAACCAGTGTGTGCAACAGCACCAGATTCAGCATTGTCAACACCTTGGTTCACACCGAGTGCTGCACGAGCAGTAGCAGTTGTCGCTGTCATAAGATCGAAATACTGAGCATTGTTTCCAGTGCCTGTTAGATTAAGTCGACCAGTCGATATGAATGTCTGCGAGTTGTTACCTGTGCCACTAATGTCGATAGCAGCGCCACCCGAAGTCAATGCTAGTTGGAAAGTATCGGTAGTCTTATTGACAACAAAGTAATCAGTGCCCGAAGTAAGACCAGTGATTGTAGTACCACCTTGGTTGTTGTAGTTAAGTTCTGCACCATTAACTAGTCCGTGAGCAGTTGAAGTGAAAACATTAGTAGTTGTGTTAACACCAGTAGTAGCAATTGTCATATTAGCAACAGCATTCGCACCACGAGCGGCAGTGTTATACAGGATGAAAGCACTTGAATTTACTTGTCCTGGATAGTAAGATGTTCCGTTTGTCAGACCAGCAAGTTCAGTACCACCATTATGATAATACTTGATTTCTTCGCCAGCAGTTAATCCGTGATTGGCATAAGTGATGGCTTCTGTTGTAGTATTAACGCCAGTTGTAGGAATAGTTCTGCGTGGAACTGAAAGATTTACAGTAGGAGCAGTTTCATATGAAGAACCGTTATTTGTTACAGCGATTGCAGTAACAGAACCAGCAGCAATAGTTGCAGTTGCAGCAGCAGAAGAACCACCACCACCAGAGAATCCTACGGCAGGAACTTCGAGGTAACGTGTGCCACCTTGGATCAAAGAAACAGCCGAAACATATCCACCTGCTTGGTCGCCGTGAATTTCAGTGCTTCTTACACCAAAAACTTGTGTCGATTCAAAGTCAGTTGATCCAACAGAGGCAACGAAAGTTGGTTTTTCGTGGGCTCTATATGTTTGACCAGAGAATGTAGTCAGAGTTGTTCCTGGATTTGCATTGATAACAGTCGCCACTGTTTCACTAGCAACGGCGATTACAATCATTTCCTGAGTACCAACACGAACGATATCATTAACAAGAAGAAGATCCGTCACGAACAAGGTGTCTGTACCTGTTAGAGTTCCGCGACCGTAATCTAGACTTAGTGTGAAAGTGTGTGAAGCACCTGAACCATCTGTCGAGGCGATTACTGTTGGATTATTGTGAAGTGCGTCTGCTTCTGAAGCAGCGACCATGAAAGTATTTGTAGTAACATTAGTTACGTAGTATGTGCTGCCAGATGTCAGACCTACAACAGAGGTTCCTCCACCGTTTGCATATGCAACAGGATCACCCAGTTGGAATGGATGTGCGGCAGAAGTATATACTCCAGCGGCATGCCCTGTTGCACCATTGAATGTGATAGCAGGTGCAGTAAGAGTTACTGTACCTGACACTGATTTATTATCTGCTTTACCCCATGCGGACATTAGTTGTCTCCCTTTTTATATTCTTGATCTACAAAGTTAAAAAATTGTTTGCGTTTTTCTTCATCAAGTTCCGAGGGAGACTTGATACCATACTGTGTAAGTGCTGCATCAAATGTGGTCTTATAAGACTCATTCATCTGTGTGATGGCAGCGATATCAGCCAGTGCTTCGCCGCGACGAGATTCTTTTGCAAGAAGTTTGCGCCCAGCACGAATGCGGCCATTTATACGGTTTCCATATTTTTTCATACTATTCGGGTCATTAACATTTGCAACGACTTCACCCGGTTTAGTCTTTGCCTTATCCATATAAGATTGGAGTTTACCCTTTGAAAGTTCATCGATTGTTTCTACTTCTTCTTTCATACCAGCATTCAGTTTTTTGGCATGAGCATTTGCAGCCTTGTGCTGGTCAGGAGATGTTTGCTTTGATTGGGTGTCTCCATAAGGAAACGACTTGACCACCTTTGATGTCATCAATGCCTGTCCCATCGCATCTTTTTTCCCAGTGGGAATTTTTTCGTTGACATGATGTGCATTATTAGCGGTGTGAACAAAATATGTTGCTTCATCAAGTTCGACTTCCTCAGTGCGAGAATTTTTCAAGTCTGCGGCACTAGGTGCACCCTCTGAACCTGGCTTGCGCATACGCTCACCTGACCCAGCTTTAATTCTCTTACGCTTGGCATGAATGTTATCCCATAGACCGCGCTTCTCTTCAAGTTCGACATCTTCTGGCAAACCTTTTTTACGGCGCATTGCAGCGGTGAAGTGGTCAGGTGTTCCTGTATCTGGATCCATTTTTAGATTGGCACCTGCCTTCATTGCTTTCTTAGCAAGATGTTGGGCTACATTCTTTATTGGATTACCATACTTGTCTTTACGCTCACCGGCTTTTCTATATGGACCTTCGAATGGCATTTTTTCTTCGTTCATCTCGCCTTGCATGTAGTTGCTTGCGGTTGAGATATAATCTTCTGCCAACGTAATCTTAGACTGCACCCACTCAGGAATGTTGGTGTCATCGGAAAGCATATCATGCATACGTTGCGAGTTGGCAATGATTGACTTCAGTTGACCCATTGCCATGTCACCTTCGTAGTCATACTCTGTCTTTTCTTTTGCTTCAGTAGCATAAGTCTTAGCACCTACTCTAGCCTTATTAAAGATAGAATCATCGCCCAGAACAATGAACATCATGGAATTTAAGAAGTTTGCCATGACATCGCGCTCGGCGCCTTGAAGTGGATAACCACCTTGTATCTTAGTAATAGCTTTGCGCAACAGAGGAATAGTATTCGATGGCATTAGTCCAGCACGGACTAGTTGCTGCAAACGCATATCCAAATCTACTGACTCTGCCATCACAGTGTCTTTAATTGTTTGTTCGAGTGACATTAGTATCTCCTTATCCTCTATATTTATCACTTAGAGGATGCACGGATCATCCAACCGTGTTTAGCATGAACGTCCAATCTCTCTTCGATTAAGTTCAATAAGCCCCTATTATTTTCCGCGTCTGCTAATTTATGGGCTGAATTTAAAGCCTCAATAACAGATGCGTTTGCGACATTAAGATCAGCTAACATACCAGATACATCTACACCATAGATATTAGATTCTTTGATAGTGGTAATCGAAGCCAACTCGGTCATATTATATGGAGCATATTCATCCAATGCTCTAATCTCTTCTGCAATGGTATCTACAGCCGCAAATAGTTCTTGATAGATATCAGAAAAGAAATCATGAAACTGTGAGAAGTCTTTACCTTCTACATTCCAGTGAAAGCCATGCGCCTTAAAATACATAGCGTATGTATTTGCCATTACAATTTTAAGGGAAGTATTCAACTCATCCATATTATCTCTTCTTTGTTCTTGCGTTAGTCACGCGGCTCTGGTCACGCTTTCTTTCGCTTTGTTGTAGGCGGATTGAAAGTCTTGATACCATAGGTGCCATACGCTTTACTTGTGCTTCGATACGTGCCTTTTCAGAGGCTGATACAGAAGATGGGTCGCGGTTACGTAGAATGCGCTTGTAAACCATTCTACGAGCGGCACGAATTGAGCGGCCCTTAATTACATCTGGCGTAGCAATACGCTTTAGCGCCATATTCTTTGCAAGATTACGGCGAGTCTTGTTGCGCATTGCAGCAAATCTTTTCTTTAGACGACCCTGAGGAGTGATGGCTTCATCTAGTTCGCCTTCATTCTCATCTTCGTCTTCGTCTTCGTCTTCTAAATCTTCGGCATCATAGTATTTACTTAGGTCTTGCCATGAAGAAGATTCAATTTCATTGGTGACATCAGCCTCAATTACAGCCAAGTCTGCCTCGGTGTATTGGTTTGCCTCGTTGTCGGCGTTCATGTCCTCTAAACCAGGTAGAGGTGATAGTTGATACGGCGAAGGATAATTTGCAGGCGAGATATTGTCTGTGCAAGGTCCCATTGTCTGACCCATTGTCTCTTCTGAGATAGCTCTCATGAAGTCAGCATGTGACTTGTGCGCTCTCTTCACTAGGCTTTCTTTTTCGATTGAAGACTTCAATGAGTGATAGCGGTCATTGAACTTCTCTACATGATTAGGTGCTACGTGGTGTTCTGCACCGTCATAGAACTTAACCTTGGAGCCAATGGAAGTGGCTTTACGAAGTTGCATAACAAGATGCTTAGGTTCTTCTGCTCTCTGGACTGCCTTTTTCTTTGCAATATCTTTCTTGGCCTTCGCGATTTTTTTCGGGTCGGCAAGTGTCTTTCGTAGTTTGGCAGCAAATTCAGAACGCTTCTTGGCACCTAGGGCCGAGATTTCGTCGAGTTGTTGTTCTTGGATAGCATCACCAGAAAATGGATTCATTGCTGGAATCTTATCAGCCGCTAGACCTTCTTGTCCCGGTGTCATAGCTGCCCACTTCTTGCGAAGTTCTGGGCTACCCCATTCGTCTTCTTTACCAAGTTCTTCTTTGACAGTGCTGTTGTTTAAACGTTTTGCCATGCCAGCACGAATTCGCGAGAGAGACCCAACACTGCTCTGTGGTGTTCTTGGTTTTTCAGCAGCAGGATGCATCGTAGGTTTAGCAATCGGCGGACGTTTTGGTGGCGTTTTCGGCGTATAACCATTACTAACGCTGTGTGCATTTTGGTCAATACCATACTCGTTTATCTGTTCGATTTCTTCGTTACAATTCCAGCGGCGTAGTGACATAGCCTTACGAGTTGGGCGTCCCTTCTCGTCCTTCATTGGACCTTTCATGCCACCCATGCGGGCGCAGAATGACTTGCGGCGACCAGCAGCTTCACCTTTTGGATCCAGTTTGCTAGGAGGTGTAGTAACAGCCGTCTTGATGCCCATGGCCTTGGCACCCTTGCGAGTTAGACCAGCCCCATCTTCTGTTGCGCGGTAGTGACCCTTAGAGTCTTCGCCGCGCCCCTCTTCTATCTTGTTTGATACTTCAGTGGTCTTTGCATTCAATGGCTTCTTAGCTTCTTCGCCGTTTGCTGCCTTGTATGCTTTGTCCATATCTTCGTCGCTATCGCTCTCTTGTGGCTTTAGACCAGGATTTGAATGATAGCCATAATCGCCTTCTTTAGGAAAACCTTCTCTTGGATAATTATCAGCGGCTTCTTTGACATTACGACCCATGCCGCTCGAATAGGTATTCAATTCATACGGGTGTGTGCCACCCTTATTGAATACTTGGACATGTACCATGTGCTTCTTGCCACTAGTGTGAGTGGCTGGCATACTTACGGAAGTGGTATTACCTTCGCTTGGCTTCTTTGAACCAACACCAACGTGCTGGAATCTATCATCGTCACTTACATGAAGACCAGACTTTTGGTGGTGTGATAGTGCGTGATTGATTGCATCGGTATATGATTTGTGATACAATGTATATGCAGAACCACGAGCCTCTTTCAGTCGCGCCTTTGCTTTCTCAATAATATTAGCCATTAAAAGTATCTCCAGAAGCTAAACGTTTGCTATATTTATAACAATTACTTCTTCGATTTCTCGGAGTTGATACGATCAACCTCAGTTTTGTTATCTGCAATCCACTTCTGTAGAGCAATCAATTGCTGGGCGTTTTGCTGGCATCTGGAGTAGTTTGTGATGATTCCGACGAGGGCCGTAGTGTCTGTAATTCCTGAGGAGGACGCATCAGAAGCTCGGGTGGGGTCGGCATCACTGGCAGTGGCACTAGAGTCGTGCGTGAACACCCAGCCGTTAGACATAACAGACTGGCTAGGAACAATGTTTTTAGCGGTATCAATGTAAACATATTCTTTCTCTCTAATTGTGTTTGTTCTATCAACATATTCAGTAACTACATTGTTACTTATTTCAGCATTCTTTTTCTCAAGTTCGGCAACTTGTGTGCTTGCCTTAGCAGAAAATCTTTGTAGTTCTGCTTCGGCGTAGGCAGAGCCCTTCATATATCCATAAAAGAAAACGCCAATAATTAGTGCTGCACCTGCTAATAATTTATATGGGAGAGGGATCATACCAAACATATTTAATTCCTTATTCTTCTTCTGTCTTCTTAGTTGGTTTCTTAGGTGCAAACTTTTCTACACCCGTAATACCAAGAGTACCGATAACAATATACATTACACCGTTAAAGATAAACTCTTCAATGGTGAAGTCCCAGAATAGATTGGCGATGTAACCGATGGCAATGAGCAAAGTAGATACAACTGCGACCCAACGTTTAGTTGAAGGATTGCCACCGTCTGACATCATGTCTTTGATGTATGTTAGTAGTCCACCCATCTTAGAGTCCTAGAAAGTTCTTGAAGGACAAGGCTTCATGAAGGCCCATACCACGACGGACATCTTTATAGAGTTCGCTCTTATGCTTTGTGGACATGGCACTAGGTGCCATCTTATGAAATTCTTTTTCGTTACCAGCGGCGGCATGTTGGCGCATCTTGGTTCCAGATGCACCCGCTACACCAGTATCAGCATCCGAACGCTCTTTACCAACAGTATGAATGGTAATCTTCTTGAAGTTGTAATAACCGTGACGTCCTTCTTTGCCATTATACTTATGCGCAAGGGCATGAAACTCATGGGCCCTATCCGAACCAACGTGTAAGTGTAAGTGAGTAACACCTTCGCTATGAAGTCTTGACATCTGGTGTAGGAGAGTGGGATGTTCTTTATCTAGAAGACGAACGTTAGCACCAGGAAATGCTCTCTTAGCATGTTTCAACTTCTGTTCAGGCGTCAAAGGATTCTTCTTAGAATCATGTGTACCAGTAAGAACGATGGTGTGTCCGTGGGTACCAGCCGTGTTACGAACTTGGTTTACAACAGCTTCATGACCCACCGTGATTGGGTTCATTCTACCTTGCGTGATATGATGATGAACGTCGGCCATTATTTACCCTTGCTTGCTCTTAGAATTGCACTACGCTCTCGGTTAGCTTTCGAGAAGCCTTCGCGGTCAACAACTTTAAGGCCATGAGCGACATAACCTTCGCCGCCAGCGGCTGCACCATTAATATGTGTCGAGAACCCACCACCACCGGCACGATCTAATCCTCTAGCAAGATGATTTGTCGCTTGTTGTAGATGATGGTGAATTTGAAACGATTTTTGGAAGTGCTTCTTGTTGGCATCTACTTGAGATAGATGAGTATTCATAGTAGCAGTCTTGCGCTCTTTAGCAGCCGGAGTCTTGACGGCATCTATCAGTTTCTGGTGTGCAGTCTGCAAATGTTTTCTATACCCTTCAACAGAAGGTTTTTCACCGCTTGTAACAGTTCTATTGATATATGTTCTTAGGTGTATTTCGTGACCAGGCAGATGCTGATACGAGTGACTTTTCATCAACTTTTCTGCCGCACTCAGATGCTCTTCTGCTTGAGACTTAACTGTAGAAGGAAGTTTACGCTCTTTGTCTGATACAAGATGTTGTACCATGTGAACATCAGGATGTGATTGAAAGTGCGACATGTCCGTGATAGGATGCGCGGTTCTTTCTGGCCCCTTTAGCTCCGTATGTATAGTAACACTAACCTTGGATTTCTTTAGCTTCTTTGCTTCTTCGCTACCAGCATCTGCACGATATTCAATCGTATTTGGAGTATGCGAGATGTGTGAGGTGTATTCTGATCTTCCAGAAGGTTCGCTCATATATCCGCCTTGATATTCACCCGGCTTTTTCGGAAGAACTTTGCCTAGATGGGCATGAAGTGCTTTCAGAGGGCCGACAAGATATGGTTTATGACCATGTTGCTTTTCAATATCTGCGGCAGAATAGTTATAGTGAGAACCAGCGCCCTTATACTTGACACCAATCTTACCCTCTGGTGTTCGAATTACATGGAAAGACATTCTATCATCTATCTTACGAGTAGATGGTGTTTTCCCACGTGCAACACCACGCAGAGTTTCCAATGCGTGGTGTGCAGCGTCTTGACTATCAAATGATCTATCAGAAGGATGCTCTATATGAGCAATACCACCAGTGTGGGTCGCCTCAGTGATAAATTGTGTAAAGGATAACATAGGAGTTCCATCTATATAATGTTCCCTATATTTATAATACTTTCGAATCACACTCTCTCTTTTCTATCTACTATTATATAGTAGCAGATTCTGAGGAAATGTCAAGCGGTATTTTTATGCCAGTATAGCACTCAATTCTTCGGTAACATCCACTGCGGTAAGATCGATAGGAGGAAAATCGATTGCGCCATTTAGATTGGCTTGGAATGTTTCAGAATTTGTAGGGGCTTCTGCAAAATAAATTTCAAATCCAGCTACAGTTTCACGAACAAATGAATCGCCGCCCTCAAACATGTGAGAAACTTTATCAAGCTCTTCATTGATCATGCCAAAAGTAGGTTCGCCAGTAAAATACTTGACGATATATTCTTTTGCACCCACTGTCTTCCATAATGGAAGGTCTGAACTACCAACATTTGTCCACACAAATGAAGATACTACAAGTTTAAGATTCAATTCGTCCATATTATTTCCTAAAAACTGGTGCGCCGTGCAGGACTCGAACCTGCTGCCTCAAGATTAGAAGTCTCGCGCTCTATCCAGATGAGCTAACGGCGCATAACTATTGTATACTACATTTATAACGGTTTGTCAAGTTAAAACTCAAACTTTGAAAAATCTCTCCGCTTACCAATGGTAGTATTTTCGAACACTGGAACATCATCTTGACCAGAGTCCATGATACCAGCTTGTGCATCATCTTCTAAGTCATATAGTTTCATCTTACCGCGGTCGATACCAACCATAAAGCGTTTGTTCATGCCGGGGTCGTTGTAACGGTTCTTCAATTGCTTTACCATCAACTGACCCATCTTGTCAAGTTCTTCTGTTGCGATAAGAGCAAACATCAAGTCGGCCGTTGCAGGCAGACCAAATGATTCCGATGTATCAGTCAGTTCAACATCCGAGTTAGCATAACCACTACGGGTTGTCTGAGTGGCAGAGACAATTGGTAAATCAAACTCTACTGCCAGACCACGAAGTTCTTCGGCAATACCCTTGATGACTGTGTAGGAGTTGGCACCAGAAGATGCTTTGTATCTACTTGAGGCACAGATATTCAGATAGTCAATAAAGATAACATCTGGCTTGAAGTTTCGTTTCAACTGGAGTTCGTTCAACAAAGCCTTGAAATGGCCAACATGGGCGCTGGCTGTTGGATATTCTTTGACAATTAAACGACCTTCTGTCTTCGAACGAATCTTGGCAATACGCTGGTCAAACATAGACTTAGAAAGGTCTTTGAGTTCTTGAATGTTCACGTTCATCAAGTTGGCGTCAATACGTTCTGCGATACGTTCTTCTGCCATTTCGAGGGTGATATACAAAACGTTCTTGTTCTGACCCAAGGCGCCAGCAGCCATGTGACACATGAACAGAGACTTACCAACACCAGTACCAGCAAGAGCAATGTTCAATGTCTTATTTGGTAGACCACCATTGGTAATCTTGTTGAACATCTCGAGGTCAAACGGCAACTTAGTTTCTGCCCGGTGATAGAAATCAAAACGGTCTTCGGCGTTATCAATGTAGTCATGTCCTACGTTGTTATCAAACCCAACTGCCAATGCATCTTGGAGAATGGAAGGAATACCATCTTGCGAATGTACCTTGTCTTCGCCATCAATGATTTGAATTGATTGCATAATGGCATTATACACGGCTCGGTCTTTACAGAACTTTTCCGTCTGGTCTAGAAGCCACTTCTCATTGGCATCCACATCATCATCAAGTGCGGTTAGAGTTTCTGTAACGTGCTGATACTCTTTCTCATTTACCTTGCGGTCATTTTGTAGAGCAATGTTTATGGCATCGATGGTAGGAAGAGAATTATATTTGGTAACAAATTCGTTGATGTAACGATAGATTAACTTCTCGGCGTTGTCTGTAAAATATTCATCTTTAATGAATGGGATTACCTTACGCAGGTAATCCTCATCCGAAATCAACTTACTTAGGATAATAGTTTCAATTTTCTTCTGCAACATTCACATCCTCTAGTTCAAAATATTCTTCATAATCATTAGCAATCTTCATACAACAATCTTCACATACCCACTTCTCAAAAGTTAGGCCATGTTCTGAACCATGAAGACAGATTGCAGCATCTTTCTTAGGATTGATGCCGCAACCACATTCGTCACAGATTTTCGTATTCTTCTGAAACATCTTCGTCAAGAATTTCCACATTTTCACCCTCCATCATTTGTCCACCTGCCATGCGGTATCTCTTTTCAACCCACTCGCTGAATGTTGGGTCGGTCAGAACTGGCATCCAGAATTCTTTGTTGTATGTATCATTCAAGCGATACTTCTTTTCCTCGGTAGCAATCTGATACCAACCATTTGATGGCTTTATTACGTGACCACTTTCAAGTGCAATATCTAGTAGACCAGACCACTTGCTGATACCACCCTCGAAGGTAACTTCAATAGGAATCTTGGACTTCTCACGAACATAGCGAGACTTTTCAACGTTGATGATGAAGTTATAACCAACAATCTCGGTACCCTGCTTCTCTTGTTGACGACCAATGATAAAGATGTTATCGGCTGAGTAGTAGATGCCAGTACCACCAGAGACGATTGCCTTCGGGAACATACCGATTTCCATGTAAGTGTGATTGACAACGACCATAGGAATATCTTTGATAGTAAGATGTGGCGTAATCATACGGAACAAGGACTTCATCTGCTTGGCGCGAGTCATATCTGCAACCGACTTACCATCTAGGGCATCATCAACTTCTTTCTTAGAAGCAAGGTTACCAACAGAGTCAACTACAATCATGACACGGTCCTTACGTTCAAGTTCATTGACTTGCTTCATAATATCATGTTTCAATTGTTCAATGTCGGTGATAGGTGTGTGAACAACCTTGCCGGTATCGATACCAAAGTTCTCAAAGTATGACTGTGGTGCACCAAATTCTGAGTCGTAGAACAGGACAATACCGTCATCATACTTGTCCAAGAAACTCTTGACCAACATCATTGCGAATGCAGTCTTAAAGTGTTTCGATGGGCCAGCAAAGATGGTCAGTCCAGGTGTTAGACCACCATCTAGCTTACCAGACAGAGCCACGTTCAAGGCTGGCACCGCAGTCTGAATTAAATCTTTGGTGCTAAAGAGTTTGCTTTCTGATAACACATTTGTTTCTTTGATGGTGGTATTCTTTTTCAGTTTGTCAAGTAGTGCGTTCATGCGAATAGGTCCTCTAATGTTGCTTTAGGTTCAGTAGACCAGCTTAGGCCGTCTACAATCATGTTAAGTGGGTCAAGAAATGCTTTCTGGAACATCATCTTATAATCTATATATCGGTGAATGTCAAGTTCTTTTGGCATTATTCCGAGAAAAGCAATACAATTTTCATGCATTGTATTTGGCTCTTTGAGATAAAGAAACTTAATCTTTTCACCCTCTTGAATTAATTCATACTTCTTGTCAAGATTGGCTTTCTTGATCATATGGTTATACATTAGGGCACCACGAACATGCATCGGTGTTCCCTTGCCGTAAATATCAGCCGTAGATGTATACTTAGACAACCCATTTACACCTCGTGGAAATGCAATCTCTTCGGGCGACATCTTGTAGAAGGCTTCGCGGGTTTCTTCAATGAACTTCTGTAGAGTTGCTTCGTCGGAAGTCAGGCAGAGTCTGACGGCTTCTTTGAGGCTCTTGCGGACGGGCGCTGGCGTAGACGAGCGGACGATTTCGAGACCCATGACTTTGAGTTTTGGCTCATCGTAACGGACGCCTTCGTTGTCATAGACATTAAGTGCATACCTCTTTTTTGCAACCCAGATGCCACGTTCCGCGATTGCCTCGCGTTTGAATATAATTTTCTTCTGAAATGCATTCGTGTAGTCCGCAAGTCCATCGCAACTCTTGTTGATCGCCTCTGTGATTTTCTCTTCGCAGATTTTATCGAGAACGCCAATGAGTTTGTCGCGGTCCATATCAGGATAAAACTTACTAACAAGAGGCTCCAGGGAAATATAACAAGAATCAGTATCACTGTAGAAAGAGTAGTTGTGTCCATTTGTACCTACGACCTTGTTAAGATAAACGTCAAGTGCCTTACCTACTTCCTGAATAATATACTGACCAGTCATAGTGATACCCTCAGCCACACGAGCATCATAATAACGGAAGTATTCATTACCCATGGCACCGAAGAGAGAGTTCAACTGAATCTTTCTTGCCATTTGGAAGTTGTTATACTTTGAGATATCGTTCTTTAGTTTTTCATCTTTAGTAAGTTCATATTCTTTCTGCGCGGCAATCATCAACTTCTTATAACGTTGACGGTCATCAAAGAATTTCTCTACGATTTCTGGAAACAGACCTTGCTTAGTGCGATTATAGCAATACCCATTTGAGGTCATACAATAATCATTATCTTTTAAGTCATCAAGGTCAAAGGTCTTATCAAGAAGACCACGGACTGTAGTGTCTTTGACATAACCATTTACCATGGTTTCAGGCGACATGTTATACTGCATAATGATTGACGGATACAGAGAGGTAGCATCGAAAGAAACTACCCAGTCATACTTACCGGGCTTAGGTTCTTGAACGAAAGCGCCTTCGATGCCACGACCCTGTTGGTCTCTCTTCTGAGGAATATGAATGTTCTTATCATACAGGTGATTATAGAGAAGACAATCCCAGGTGCGAACCTGTGAGAAAACGTCATTGTAATTACACTTGGCGTCATAGGCCATCGTGAGAATAAGTTCAATCAACTTCAACTTGCGTTCAAGTTCGTCCACAATTTCAACATCTCGAACGTTGTATTCAACAAACTTCTGCCAGTCTTTAGTGTAAAACTCGCGGAAACTTTCATAGGGATTTTCCAGCTTGTTCTTACCAAGTTCCACAGAAGCAATATGGTCTAGCTTGTAGGACTCTTGGTTAGAATAGGTAAACTTCTTAAAGAGGTCTAGATAATCTAGAACGGCAATACCCTTCATTTCATAGGTGAACATCTCACGCCCCATGACGTTCATGTTCTTACGTTGCACTAGACCCCAAGGAGAAAACTTCTTCTTAGTGGCATTTTCATCATTGAACAGCCGCTCTACACGGGCAATCAGATATGCGATATCGAAAAGTTCGACGTTCCAACCAGTGATGATATCTGGATGATTATCAGAATGAAAACGAACATAGGTTTCTAGAAGGTCACGTTCATTGTCACACTTCACATACAAAAACTTGTTGCCAGTGGCACGAAGGGCTGTAATTTCTTCGGAGTTTACATCATCAAAATTACCACAACCAAAGGTAATAATCTGGCGAGAGACTAGGTCCTTGACCGTGATGAGGAGAATCTCTTCAAGAGGATTATTGATATCTGGAAAACCAAACTCGGTTTTCGTTTCGATATCAATCGTCTGAATCTTTAGAGCATTCATGTCCCACTGGATTTCACCAGGAAACTTATGCGTGATATACTGGTAGCCGAAGTTTGTCTGACCATAGATAGGAAAGTTATCTACTTCACCATAGGTTTGAATAAACTCTTTGGCGTCATTGTTACTTTGAAACTCAACAGGTTGAAGATTATCACCATACAGAGACTTGTGGACACCTTCTTCTTTGCTCTTCACATAGAGAACAGGAGAGAAGTCTTCCCTACGATTGAAGCGCACACCATTATGAACACCTCGAACGAGAATCTTGGAGCCATATTGGTGTGCGCTGGTATAAAACTTCATGTAACCCTCTTTTCAATTCAAATACTACTATACTATAAAACATAACAAAAGTAAAGAGGTTTTAGTTACACCATGATGCTTTCTTTTCGCCCATATAGGCGCGGGCAAGTCCGCCCTTGATAAGTTCTGTTGATAGGTCCTTGCCATTATACTTGACATAACCAAGAACACGGCCGCCAAACTTGTCCCATTCTTTTAGATCAACCTGAATAATCTGACCAGGTTTAATCACAGACTTAGTAAAGTTTGTTGCTGCTTCTCCGCCAGCAGCTTCCTTAGGACACTGGGCACGACCACCTTTTTCAGGCGTATCAACTCCCAATACTCGAATCTTAATTACTGGTGGAATTGGAGCTGGTACCCACGGAGCTTCGACTTCGATTGTATCGCCGTCCAAAACTCTTGTTACTTTCCATGAATGCTCTACTGCTAGAACAGGAGTAGCAATCAGGGCTGCGGCTAAAAATGCTGCGAATAGTTTCATACGATAATCTTACTTTCTGGTATTACAATACCACTGCCAAACCGAACATTATACTCATTAACCATTCCAGTATCTGGTTCGAAAATAGAAACAACTGCACCAGCGCGGATAGGAATGTCCCCGGTCTGAGCATACGGACAAAAGGGTGCTAGTCCAATACCAAACTGATTATTCTGGTTAGGTACCATCATAATCAATAGAGGCTTTTTCAGAATAACGAGGCCTTCAATACTCTCATCAATATCAGCAATGATTTCCTCGCCACTGATTAGCTTTATACATTTAATATTGGACATAGCATTCACCTTCTTAAATTATTACTTAGTTTTACCTTCTGCCAAAAATTCGGCAGCTTGTGATGGATATTCGTTATCCCCATCGGTAATGTCAATCTTCTTAGCTTTCTTTTCTTCTGGAATAAATGCTTCCAACCAAATTTTCAGCATACCATTAACCAGAGAAGAGCTTTTTACTTCCACATTGTCAGCAAGAGTGAATTCGCGTTTGAATCCTCGCTCTGCAATTCCCTTATAGAGATATTCGGTGTTGTCAACAGAGTCGATTTTACCGCGTATACTCAATAGACCTTCTTGCAATTCAATATCAATTTCCGACTTACCGAAACCAGCAACGGCTAGTTCGATTACGTAGCGACTTTCATCGACTTTCTTGATATTGTATGGGGGATATTTAATTGGCATCATTTGCGCCGATTGGTCAGCAATGTCTGCTAATCTCTTCATGACGCGGTCCGCGCCAACGAAATACCGATCCATCTGTGGGATCATTGTTGTATCAAATTTCATAGTTTGCTCCTATTAAGCGAGTTTAAAAAGGGTACCATCCGAAGCATGGCACCCCTTATTTATACTATACTTTTAGAAGAAAGTCAATTATTTTTTAAGTATTTCCCATGTTCCGTCATAATTTTCTACAAGAGCAGTGCAACTTTCACACCAGTCACCGTCGTTCATGTAAACAATCTCATCATATTGTGTAATTTCTGCATGATGAATATGTCCACAGATAACTCCATCATAACCTTTGCGTTTACAATAGTAAGACATTTCTTTTTCGAACTCACCAATATAATTGGCAGCAAGTTTTGCTTTACGCTTCAAATACTTTGCCAAACTCCAAGGTTGCATCCCGAGCAGTCTTCTTGATGCATTAATAATCTTATTGATATAGAGCAGAGAGTCATATGCAAAGTCTCCCAGATGCATAATGAATCGACCAGTCTTTGTTCGCATTAAATTGTCGAAGAGGTCACCATGCACCACCAAGTAGCGTTTACCATTCACCCCAACATGGACACAACGATGCTCTACTGCAATTTTACCGATTTTAATGTTGGGAAATGACCGAAAGATTTCATCATGATTACCAGTGACATAAATTACTTCTGTCTTTTCTGACATCTTGAGTATTTTTCTGACGATTTGATTGTGTATTTTTGGCCAATACCATTTCTTTTTCAGACGCCATATATCCACAATATCTCCAACGAGATACAACTTTTCAGTTCTAATCGTAGATAAAAACTCTAGCAATGCATCAGAGTTACAATGTTTCGACCCAAGATGTAAGTCTGAAATGAATACCGATTTGTATTTTTTACCAGCATTCATTGTCATATACAGATTTACTTTTTGCGACCGATGTTATACTTTTGAATAAGTTCCAATCGTTCTTTTCTTTGTAAGCAATTACTTTGATTTGATTTAGAGGAGCCTTGTCCTCATGGATTTCTGGATTGAGAATGGTAATCAAACCCCAGTCCGAAAGTAGATGTGCTACCGTGTTTCTGCGTTGTAAATCATTGTCACTAAAGTCCGCATCTTTACCATCTAAGGCAAAGAGTTCCTTAAAGTGAACAATGAAATACCTACCCTGCTTATGAAGGATATGGCATGACTGATAAAGAATCTTATCCTTACGAGACGCTACCCCAATACGTGAAAGAGTTTCACGAACCTTTAGAAAGTCGTCTGGATTCTCCAACTTAACTTCCAAGGGAGCATACCCAGGATAGTTAATATCAAAAAAATCTTCGCTCATTTTCTACCACCTTTATACAATTTCTCTTTTATTGTTTTCTTTTGTTCTTCGGAGAGAATTGTAAGAGCTTGACTAGCTTTTTCATTACTATAGCCATAATACTCCTTGATCATCTCAACTTCGGCATCGTCTTCAATTTTGATCCATTTATCAAAACGCTTTCTAGACCTGATTGTATTTATAAGAAAAGTATTTTGCAGTGCTTTATCAATGTGTGGACGGCAGTTCATCTCGTTGGCTGGAATGACAGTATCAGCACTGAAACTCAGGCCGCGATTGATGATCCAAGGGTTGTATTGCTTCTCTGACCACTCATCTACTATGAGATTGGTCTTCTTGTGGTTAATATCGTTGATGAAATCAAAGGGAGAAATCTTGGCTTTTTTCTCCACATAATCTTCTGGCTTGTATTCTACCTTTGGATCACCAAGGCCCTCTAGAATACCGTCCATTACTTCCACTCCACTCCAGCCATAATCTCAACCAGACAGGCTACGAGATTGATTTCTTGGTTGGTGGCGAAAGCAGACTTGTATTGATAGTCGGCCAACAGAACAATAAGAGCCGCAGGATACTTGACATCATCAAGAAGGGTATCATAAATCTTACGGAAGATGATGCCAGCATCGTTGTCGATATTATCTACAACCCACTGACGGACTTTCTTGAAGTCCTTACCACGAAGGGCATCAACCAGTTCTTTCATATTGATTTCTTGGACGTTGGCTAGAATGCCAGCATCGATTGTACCGCTTACACTGTATCTCTGGAGTTCATTAAGGACACGGCGATAGTCGGGAAAGTGCTTCTTGAGGACTTCGGCCACAACCTTGTCATCATACTGCACACTCTCGGCTTCAAGAATATCACCAAGACGTTTCATAAAACGTCCAGCCATTTTAGGTCGGTCAGCCTTAGTTAGCTTGAATTCAATCACCGCAGTTCGACTATGCAGAGGTGCAATGATACGGTTCTTGAAGTTACAGGTAAAGATGAAGCGGCAGTTATTGGCAAACTCTTCAATGAAGGCACGAAGGGCTGGCTGTGTAGAGTTTGGATTCAGGTAATCGGCTTCGTCTAGAATAACAACCTTAGTCTTGCCGCTAAACGAGACAGAGGATGCAAACTCACGAATCTTGGTACGGAGAACATCAATACCAGATTCTTCTGAACCGTTAATAACGATATAATCACAACCCAATTCTTCACAAATGGCTCGGGCGATAGTAGTCTTACCTACACCAGCCGAGCCACACAGGAGCATATTGGGAATCTCACCAGTCGCCACAAACTGGCGAAAGGTATTAAGTTGTTCATCGGGTAAGATGCAATCGTCCAGCTTACGAGGACGATACTTCTCAACCCAGAGGAAGTCTTCACGCATAATGATTCTCCATAATAAAATAAAATGTCCGTCGCGATGTTAGTGCATCCACGGACGCTGGCTTAGTGACCAGTATTCACTATATCAGTTATTGCGCAACCAGTCAAGAATATTTTCTGGTGAAGTCACACCATAAGGATCATCCGCGCAGTTGTCCTCAACTACATCACCTTCAATGAACCACTTCTCAATCTGACCGTTATTCACAACAACAGCATATCGCCATGAACGTTCACCAAAGCCAAGATTGTCCTTCTGGACACTCATTTTCATCTTGTTAGTGAACTTGGCAGATCCGTCAGGAATCATCTTCACCTTCTTGATCTTCTGATCTTTCGCCCAGCAATTCATGACAAAGGAATCATTGACAGATACACAGTAGATGTCCTTGATACCAAGTGCCTTAAACTCAGCAAAGTTCTTTTCGAAACCAGGTAACTGGTAGGTCGAACATGTTGGAGTAAAGGCACCAGGAAGAGAGAACAGAACTACACGCTTACCAGCGAAGTAATCATAGGTTGTCTTATCTTCCCAACGGAATGGGTTTGGACCTTCAATCGAGTCATCGCGGACACGGGTCTTGAAGACTACAGCCGGAACAATCTCAGGTAGTTCCTGGTCATGGGCTTCATCGTCCCACTCCTTCTTAAATTTAAACTTCTCTGCCATTATACTACAGCCACCTGTGCGTCAAAGTCGTTAAGAATGAGGAGCTTATTAAACTGGCGAACAACTTCATCCAGGTCACTCGTGGTAAACGCAATGGTTACATCACGAGGGTCTTCTTCTGCATCATAAGGAATGCGGGCGTTAAATGAGAATTCAAACTTAGTCATATTATTTCTCCTTAAATAGAGGACGCAGGGTCCATTGCAATGTAATAAACGAGTTCACGACCCTTACTCTTAAACTCCATGGCGCGCTTCTTACCAAGCGTGACAGTGTAGTTGTCAGAGAGGACTTTGAGGTTCTCGGTCTTCACTCGGCAATCAAACACAGGAGCAGCATCGGTGCTAATCGTCTTAGTGTATGAGTTTGCCGATGAATTGGTGGGGTCGCCAACCTTGAGTTGAACCTGGGCGCCATCCGATACAATGCTGATGATTGGTGCCGAGGTGATTGATGCGGCGCGGAGAATCATACTGATTTCATCCGACGAAATATCGAACGACCACACAGGTTCAATCTCAAGGTTCTTGTCGGGAGCAGCGGTCACGGTGCCAGGATCAGAATAGAAGTATTCGAACTTCGACCCATCCTTACTAACCTTGATGCTGTTCTCGCCAAAATCTACGTCCTGATCTTCCATAAGGGTCAGAAGTGCCAGAAGGCTATTCAGGTCATAGACGGCAATTTCACGGGGAAAGGTTTCAGTGACCGTGGCGCGTGAAAAGATGTTCTTCCCAGGACTAACGGTACCAATCACATTACCCTGCCGAAACAGAATATTGGTATTGATACCCGCATAGTTCTTTAGAAGTGAGAGTGTTTCATTAGAAATTTTCATAATATATTAACCTTTTTTCTTGTTGGTCTTAGTACCAGTATTTGTTATAACAGAAATTGTGTCAGTTGTCAAGAGAGAACTGGTGCCCATATTATAGGTTGACCAGTCGGGCGTAGAGGTAGGCAAAGTAGCAGAAATCGTACCACCGGATATCGTAGATGGTAATACACCAGCGAAAGTAAGACCTTCTACTTCTAGGTTGACATCCATGTCAAGTCCTGCTAGACTGGGCTGTTGTGACTTATCATGGACATGCAGTGCAATGATGGCATAGTGAATGACCTTCATCAGGTCCTTACGCCAGTCTTCAGGAGTTCCCTTATGGCCATAACGCTGGGCATACTTCATGATATTTCCAACCGTGAAGCCTACACCATGTCCACCATCAATGATAAACTCGGTAGCTTGGTACTTGTTCTGCGAATAGTGCTGCCCATAAGTGGCATTCACATACTCGGTAACCTGCCGAAGCAGGTCACCTTCGTTATACTTATATTTAATTGTCATACTATCTCCTTAGAAAGGTGTTTCTTCAAAAAATGCGTCTTCATTAACGTTATCGGTAGGGCCAGTATCAATCTTGGCATCAACCTTACTATAGAGGTCGAGGAACGCCGACTTTGTATCAGCATCAAAGCGGTTAACGCAGAGTTCGACTGCCTTCTGGCGAGACTTGAACATGGCGAAGGCATTGACAATGTGTTCCAGACGGCGAGTCGAAATCAGGTCGTCAATGCCACCATCGTAGAAAGTCTTACGGATGATTTCAGCCCAAGTCACAAGGTTGTCGGCGAATTCCTCATCGACCGCACCAGCCTTTTCCATCTTGTTCATGACAATCTTCTTTTCGACCTTAGCCGATGGATATTCTTGCTCGACTGTGATGGCGAAACGCTCAAGGAAGGCATCATCAAGAATCTGGGCCGAGATGAACTTGCCGTCATCGGAACCACGACCCTTTGTGTTAGCAGTTGCAACCACGTTGAAGCCCTTGGCGGGGAAGACAGTCTCACCAGTCTTCTTATTGAAGTATGGCTTGCCTTCAAGAATGGCCTGGATGCACATCAACTTGTTCGAACCGCGGTCGATTTCATCAAGAATAAGAATTGCACCACGCTTCATGGCAGTCAGAACAGGACCTTCGCGGTACACTACGTTACCATCGACAAGGGTGTTGCCACCAATCAGGTCGTCTTCATCGGTTTCTACCGAGATGTTGACGCGGAGACATTCACGCTTCAACTTGGCGCAAGCCTGTTCAATCATTGTGGTCTTACCGTTACCAGACAGACCAGAGATGAACGTGGGATAGAAGGCTTCTGCCTTGAGAACCTTAATCAGGTCGGTGTAAAAGCCAAACGGAACGTAGGTCGCATCAAGACGAGGAACCAGATTGTCAATGATTACCTCTAGCTTAGGCTGCATCACCGTCTTAGCAACGGGCTTCGAGGTAATCTCAGCAACTGGCTGAGGCATCACGGGTGCAGGCTTGGCAGTCACGCCAACCATTGCAGCAGACAAATCGTAAACGCCACGAGAAACAACATTGTCCTTTGACAGGAGCCAGTTCAACTTCTCAATACCCATCGGGTGGGCGACGGCAAAAACATCTTTCTTGCGGAAAATACCACCATTCGTATCAGCGGCACGAAGGGCGGCAAGCAGGTCTTCACGGGTACTAATCATAATAAAATCACCTTTTCACAAACAAACATCATCAATCACATTATTTACTATAGTCGATTCGCGACCAAATGTCAAGTGTTTTTTACGCCACAGCCTCAACCATTTTCGTAAGAATTACACGACCAATAGATTTCTTATCTTGGAAAGCCTTGAACGCCTTGGTCAGTTCCTTCTTATCGTTGGAGTCCACAGTCAGAGTATCTTCCGTGATTTGCAGGCTGCTGCCAGCCTTGATAAGAAACTGGTCATCAAAGCCATTGATGTTCTTGAGAAGTGCCGCACCTTCCTTCTTGAAAGCCTTGCGGGTCGCATCACTGACTGTGCCAGGGACGAGCGAACGAGCCAAGAAATACTTGAGGTCATAAGAACCCATCAGGTAAAAGTTAATCATCCGCGAACCAGTGGTTTCACGATACAGTTCAAGAAGAGCCTTACAGTAAGACCGGCTGCGGTAGCTAACACCGTCATATTGCTGCGAAAAGGTACGACGAGTCTTAGAGTCAACAATAGCTAGGTTCTTACGGTGATAATCATTATGATTATGACCAACAGTTTCGAAGTTGCAATCACCTTCACCATCGGTCAAGAATACCGACGAAAGAACTTCAACGCGATTGCGGTTCTTGAAATCTTCGGCGATGTAACGGCCAAGCAGAATGGCTTCTTCTAGCGGAGTGCTGCCAAGACCAAAAGAATTGGCAGCGGTACCGTCTAGATAAAGGTCATGATAGCTACGATTATAAGACTGGCCAAGAGCAAGAATATTTGCCATCTGGGTCTTGAACTTACCACCAGAAACGCCGGTAGCCACCAGCTGGAGCATACGGAAACTGGGGTCAGAAATCATCAGGTTGTTTGGGTCTGACAAGTTATTGCGGCTGCGCACTGTATCGAAATACGTTTGTGGTGCGCTAGAGTTCGTGATGAAGCCGTAAACTTCAAAAGGAATGCGAACTTTCTGGCAGAACGAAGCCAGTAGAACCAGCTGCTCCATGGTACCAGACATGTTGGAAGACATACTGCCCGACATATCAAGGTACAGAAGCATGCCGTGGTTCTGACCGTTAGGAACAACCGTGTTCTGTAAGAACAGGTCTTCTGTAATCTTGTAAGCCCACACTTTGTCCATGTTGATGCGGCCAGTCTTGGAAGTCTGGGCGCGCATAAGCGACTTGGCTTTTTTCTTACGTTCAAAGTCCTGTGCCATTGAACTAAGGTACTTGCTGTTCTTGGCAAGAAACTCCTTGTAGAGTTCCATCTTGACTTGTTCAGCAGTCTTGCCTGCTCGGTATGCGGCGCCACCAACAGAGAACTTCAACATCTTTTCGACGGTGTTAATACCGACAATAAAATCAGCCGGGTTCAGAATAGGAAGCTTGGCATAAAACGTCTCACGGGCGTTTGCATCAAGCAGGCTGTCTTCATTCCGACGAAAGTTCTCATCGGTGAATGAAGTCGGCGCAGGGCTTTCTTCTGTATCATCGGACTCGCTGCCCTCAGACGAACCGTCTTCTTTCTCTTCTGACTTTTCTTCTGACTTTTCTTCGGTATCATCGGACGATGAAGACTTCGAATCTTCTTCGGTATTTTCTTCTGATTTCTGACCCGTAGAGGAAGGCGTCTGTGGCTTTTCTTTGTCATCGGAGTTGTCCGAATTAGGAACTTCAACGTAGTCTGCACTCGGGTCGAATTCGCCATCACCATCTTCCATGATATCACCAAGGGCGTTCATGAATTGTTCAAAGTCAAGTTCTTCGGTCGAATTTTCGGCACGTTCATAGAGTTCGCTGGCGAGAGCGACCACATCTTCCCAGGTGTTCAGGTCGTCAAGGCGATTGACAATAGCTTGCTCTTCTTCCGAGAACTTGACGTTCAAAAACGAACCGACCTTGGCGTGAAGGTTGATGCGGTCAATGAACTTTAGCTTATTGACATCCATACCTTCGACACCGAAGAAATTCTTTTCGAAGAGTTCTTGGTAACCATTGTAGAACGACCGACGAAGACCGGGGTAACGATTCTTCATCTTGCGTTCGATACGAGCATCTTCAATGATGTTGAGGAAAGACTTGAAGCCCACACCCTTCTCAGAGATGCTGGAGTGCCAGCCGTCAGCAGGCGTTTCAAGAGCGTGACCGACTTCATGGCCGATTAGCAGGTCATAAAGGTCAGCCGAAGTCTCTTTGAAGATCGGCAGCACGACCGTGCGGGTCTCCAGATTGAAGTAAGCGGTACTTGTCTTCTGGTGTTCTACATGGATATTTTCTGTCGCCAACAACTTGGCGAGAATCGACTTTTCAGCAAACTGGGACATCACAAAACCTCATCAATCAATCATATAATTTACTATAGTCGATTCGCGACCAAATGTCAAGCGATTCTTTTAGAAACAACGGCGCTCACGGCGAATATATCGATTGCCGTAGTAGTCATATTCAGTAACTTCTGTGGTGCGGCAGTTGCGGTCACGGCGATAATATGCATCACGGTTACGATAGTGATATTCATACTCGCGGTCATAAACTTCGCGCTCAACTTCTTCCTCGTCGCGGCTATTGTTGTTTTTAATAGCAGCACCAAGAATAAATGCGCCTAGACCGATAGCAATAGCTTCGCCCGTATTAATATGATTGCCGCGTTTGCGTTCGTGGCGTTCAGTGCGGTGTTCACCACGACCCTTGGCTTCTGCTACTACAGGAGTAGCAAGAACACTGACCGCAATAATACTAGAAATAATAGACTTAAACATAATCATTCTCCTTATATTATTAGTATACACGAATCGATGGTAATGTCAAGTTAAAAACGTGTCATTGACCCATCGGCATGAGCCAAAAATGGCTCAAACTTAATGTTGGGATATTCATCTGCCAAATCTTTGAACATCTGGAGATTGGAAACGGCATCATCAAAGAGACGAGCGCGAGTAAATTTACCAGTGTCAAGGTATTGTTTAATAAAGATTTTCTTAGCTGGAGCAGACGGCATGGCGCCTAGATTACCAGCACGGTGAACATGGATATCATCGATATCGATGCCTTGTTGACGAAATGTATCTAGAAAAATATCACGGTCATCAAAATCTGACCGAGCGGTAATGACAATCATTTTACTGCCACGGGCTTTGATATTTTTATGCATTGCAATCAATTTGCGAATTGCTTTAGCGATAGGTTCGCTGGTGTCACGAAAATGCCGGGCGTCCCTAAACTCGCTAAAGTCAAAGGATTCACCCGGCTGTAAATTATATGTATTGTATTGCTTGTTACCCAGTGTCTTGATTATCTTACCGCCTTTGACGATATGGACACGGGCTTTGGTACGGAACAATGTCTCGTCAATATCCCAGATAGTTAATCCGGCACTGTCTTGCGACTCACTTATAAACTCTTTAAAACCAATCATATTTATATACTACTCGATTCGTGAGTGAATGTCAAGTAGTATTTATACTGGAGGGGCTTTCTTTCGAGTTTTCTTGGGCTTTGGAGCCTCTTCTTCCGCGTCTGCTTCGATACGGTTCTTCAAACGCTTGGCAACTTCTTCCGCATCAAGCCAGATGTCCTTGTTATCAAGCATAGACTTAATTTCTTCTGGCGTCAGGAAGTCTTTATAGAAAGAAGCAAACAACTTCTCAGACCATGCACGGAAGTGTGTGATTTGGTCATACATCTCGCCGCCTTTACCAATGGTGCCACTTGAATAGTTGTGGAACATGAACATGGTATGGTCAGATAGTTCAAAGCGGTCCGCACTAAGGAAGATAAGAGTTGCAGCCGACATACAGATGCCTTCTACCGAACAAACGATAGTAGCATTTGATTCTTGAATTGCTCTTACTATCTGTAGAGCAGCAAACAGGTCGCCACCTTCACTGTTGATACGAATGTAGATAGTATCTGTCTCGCCAGCCGCTCGAAATAACTGGAACCATTCTACATATTCTTCGGCGGCTTTAATTTCGCCGCAAAGATATAGATTTACTACAGTAGCTACAGGTTGCGCAAAGTATCTAGCCTTAGAAGGACCATCAAACTCGTTCATAGTATCTTGTGATTGCGGTGATCTTTTCAATTTGGTTATCAATTATGGGTGTCCTATTCGGCCAGTGGATGTATTCCTTTTCAGGATTTTTCATCAGGTTATACATTAAAGGTAAAATTAAGTCTTCTACCTGCTTCAACTTTTCAGAGACTTCCATTTCAACCAGTCGCTTATGTTCTGAGATAAGTGTTGACTGGTCTACCGCGAGAAGTCTGGCTTCAAGATCATAGAGTTTGGCCATAATCTCATCTTTAAGATCGTCATCATCTGTTGTCCGAGAACTATATGGTTCTTGGACATGAATTACAGTTTCGGTTGGATCTTCAAATGTGAATCCGAAATCATAGGTTGTGTTGGACATATTTTCTAGTATACCTTTCGTGGGGATAAAATATATTCATTTCAACATTTTCCAAAAATTAAAAGCCATGGAGACTCTTTCGCCATCACCTTCGTTCGGTAAAACACGATGCATCAAATCATCAGGAAATAATAATAACAACCCAGCATATGGTTTAATCTGAAAGATTTCTTTTTTAATCTCATACTCAAAATGACCAGCATTTTCTGGAACTTGGAGATAAAGAACTCCACACATCTCATCTGTGGCACCCCTATCGTGATGGTGCCACTCATTATAATCGCTACCAGTATTGATATTATACCAGCAAGTTATATCTCCAGTAACACCCGCTACAGCTTGAACATTATCTATAACTGATTCTGCCCAGGAATAAGTTTTTCTATTACAACGTTCACTGTGCCATCCACCTTTATTACTTCGTTTAACAGACTTGGTTATGCCACGCAATGCTAAAACATTATCGGTGAAATTTTCTGGTAAAGTAAGTTGAACCAATCGCATAGTCATAAAAATAATTAGTCAACTGTAAATTCAAAGGTTGTTTTGGACATATTTTCTAATATACCTTTTTGCTCGTTTTTCTAGTGACTTCATAGCCATCTTCATTTTCATTTCAGAAGCGTGGTCAGAGAAATTCAACCCAAGCATATGATCATATTCATGCTGAAAAATTCTGGCGGGTAATCCCGTGAACTCTTCTACTATATATTCACCTTCTACATTCTGATATGAGGCAGTGATGGCGGCTGGGCGTTTGATAGAAAGCCACAGACCCGGATAACTTAGACAGCCTTCTTTAGCAAGATTAGTTTCGGGCGACCATGAAACAATCTTGGGGTTAAAAATATTCTTGCGATTATCATCATCTGAACCCATTACAAAAACTTTAGCATCGATTCCCACCTGATTAGCAGACAGTCCTAGACCTCGAAGGTCACGAGATTTTGTCCATAGCTTATCAACAAGATCGTTTGCGTCACCAGCATCGAAGTCAAATGCAGACGGCTCTTTGCGAAGCTGCGGATCAGTAAACTTAATTAATTCCATTATACCACCATTTCACTATAGTTATTTTTCTTTTCAAACTTAATTAGACTGCGGAACTTATCAAACAGTTGATCACCCTTATGACTAATAACAAATACATTAGTATCTTCTCCCAATGTATCAAGCAGGGACATAATATAATCTGTCCCATTGTTATCTAGTGAACTATCAAATACTTCGTCTAAGATTAGAAGATTGGTAGCTACGCTGTTCTTCATCTTAGCGATTGTTCGCCAAGTAAAGAGAAGAGCCAGGTCGATGCGTTGCTTTTCGCCTTCAGAGAAAGATGCGTAACTGAAATCGTCCCGATGGCGAGACTTAATAGTTTCATCAAACTTCTCATCCAAATTAAACTGCACAAAGAAGTCCATTGCTTGTAGATATTTATTCACCAACTTATTGATAACTGGAAGATACTGCCGAATAATCTTAGTTTTAATACCAGTGTCCTTGAGGAGAGTGGAGACAGCATCCATGTAATGCTTTTCTTCATTCAACTTGGCCTTTTCTTCGTTCTGAACCAGAACTTCTTTAGCATAAGTCTTTAGCTTATTCTTTTCAGTATCTATATCACCAGTTTTAGATGAAATATCATTCAATTCCAGATTGAGTGCTTGGATTAATCTCTGTTGAACAATCATTTCATTATGATGAGTTATAATCGAAGCATTCAGCCCAGAAATTTGTTCGGAAAGAATCGCATTTTCCGCGATAAGTTCTTCAAGTTTTGTAAATTCTTCCTGGAGTTTCTCCATTCCCGAAGATAGTTCTTGCATTTTCTCTTGTCTGGATGATACGATGGTTTCTTTATGGTCGTGAGCAATGCCTTGCCGACATGTCGGACACTCATCTGTTTCCTCGTAGAATGCAACCTCCTTTTGGAGATCGCGGAGTTGGGTGGAAAATTTGGTTTTGAAAGAATCGAGTTTCTTTTGCTTGTCTGCAAGGTCTCCGAGACTTTGTTGGGTTTCTTCAACAGAAAGTTTTTGCCCTTCCAAATCGTTAGCGAGGCTTGTAAGACTTGATATCTTTTCTTCGCCGGTCTGAATACGCTCCAATATTTCATCAACTCTCTTCTCTCGGTTCGCTTCTAGGGTGTCAACATATTCTTTCTGTATCGAAGCCTTTTGTTTCAAGACTTCCAGTTTACCGTCGGCATCTTGTAATTGATCTTTAAGAGAATTCATCTTGTCACGCAACACCACATTCATTGTGGTAAAGATTTGAATATCAAGTAGGTCTTCGATGATTTCTCTGCGGGTACCAGAAGGCAACTGCATGAACGGGGTGAATGACGCTGAACCTAGAATGACAATCTGGGTAAAAGACTTGTAGTTCAACTTGAGAATGGATTCCTCAAGATACTTTTGATAATCTCTAGCGGCCGCATCTTGATTCAACAGTTCGCCATCAGCATAGATTTCAAAAAGACCGGGCTTGATACCACGAACAATCTTATACAATTTACTACCACTGTGGAATTCTACCTCAACCAGAAGTTGCTTCTTGTTAATAGAGTTTACCAACTGCGGCTTGTTGATGTTGCGAAACGGCTTACCGAAAAGGGAGAAGCACAATGCGTCAAGCATCGTGGACTTACCGCCGCCATTCTCACCGACTATGAGGGTGCTGGGTGAACGGTCTAGTTTAATTTCAGTAAACTGATTGCCAGTAGAAAGAAAGTTCTTCCAACGAATGGTGTTAAAAATAATCATACTGTAACGTTCTGTGCCTCAACATAGAGAGTCTGTAGAATAGACTTAATACGGTTCTTTTCCAGATCGGTTTGAATGGTGTCAACAAAATCTGAGAGAACAGACATAGTATCTTCCACATTCAACTCGTCATCATCCGTCGCTTCTGTTTCAAATTCAGAAAAGTCTTCGATGATTTTAAGTTCGATTAGATTTAAATCATATAGCTTATCAACGAAGCGGTCAAACTTATAGAAGTCAGTTTTCTTCACAACTACCAAACGAACACAAGATCCGACCATAGGTAGAAGGTCGATAGCAGAAGGGTCACCATTAGTATCGTCATAATAGATTTTATGGAAGATTTGAAATGGGTTCTCAAAGAATTCTACCTCATTTGTTTCCGTATCATATAAGTGATACCCTCTCTTATCATTATAATCAGACCAAGTAAACTCATAGGTATTACCAAGATAAAGAATATTACCAGTGCGACTACGATGGTGGAAATGACCACTACAAACGAGAGGAAATCTATCAAAGTCCACAGTATCCATTCCGTGATCATTTTTATGCCCACGGTACATTTCAAAACCTGAAAATTCAAAGTGTCCAAATACTGCTTGTGCATTACTTTTCTTTACTACCTCCATAGTTTCTGAATAATTACCAGAACAAATCCATGGAACAAGCAGTAGATTTTTTCCGTCTAATCTAATTTCTTCTGCTTCCGAATATGTAATAATGTTTTCATACTCACGGAGCAGTAGGTCCAGCGAGTTTACATCATTAGTATTCTTGAAGAAAGTATCGTGGTTTCCAGCAATCATATGAACATCGATGCCCAAATCACTGGTCTTATCAAAGAAATACTCACGACATTTCTTCAACGTATTATAATTTATAAACTTGCGTCGATCAAAGACATCACCCAAGTGAATGATAGTCTTGATACCTTCTCGTTCCATATGAGGAAAGAATGTTTCCGTGTAGAACTTCGCAAAGAAGTTGTCGAACGGAATGGAATCTGACCTAGCACCAAAGTGAGTATCTGTAATCAACGCAATTTTCATGACTGTAGAATTCCAAGTAAAGTATTAGTCTGGCTGATAGCATCATCAAGAGCATGGTGATGCGTATCATTTTCACTGGCACGGATCTTAGCGTTGCTTAGACCCATGAGATTCATAACGGTGCGATAGCACATGATGTTGCTATAACGCCAAGGATAAGGCAGACTGACTGCCGCATATGCAGACTCCAGAATGGAGATATCAAACGA
>Ga0102919_1000029_pt1 | contig 39060 bp, 35 predicted proteins | sample Colrivmet1563A02_FD_78203 | JGI IMG/M metagenome (GOLD analysis project Ga0102919, IMG submission 78203) | Estuarine microbial communities from the Columbia River estuary - metaG 1563A-02 | ecosystem: Environmental > Aquatic > Marine > Intertidal zone > Estuary | place: USA: Columbia River... | reverse complement strand
CTATTTAGTCCTTGTGTGGATTCGAGACTTTCTCGATTGCAAGTATGGGACTTTGGAGTTTTATAAGAGTGTTTCTAGGCGAATTGATAATTATATGTGGAATAATTGTTGAAGGTTGATTGGGTTGGGTGGATGGGTGGTTTGAGAAGTCTTGAAGACTTCTGGGTGCGTAAGTATGGGTGGGAGTTGTAATAAATGTCAGCATCGTTGTTGTATTAATGGAGAAAGTGGGGTTGGGGTTTCCGTAGACTGTTCTAGTTGCGGTTCGTGGATGCAATTGTGTTCGAATGACTTGACTGACTCCCAGTTGGAGAAGCGGTCTAACGGAGAGGCTTGTGGCTGTTTTGATAGAATTGGGATGGTAATATGTAAGGAATGTGGTGGAGAGGCTGATAATTATTTGTGTGGTTGTTGCAGGGAGGTTGACTTTATTTGTTACGATTGTCAGTAGGTGGATTGGGATGTGGTTTGGGATTGGTCGGGGCACCCACCCGGGTGCGTAAATTGAATTGGTGATGGACGACCTAGACGGTATTACTTTGGAATGTGGGTTTTGTGGTTGTTTGTTTAGTGAACTTTTTGAGTGTCGTGGGGTCGGAGTATGTTTTGAATGCTCGGAGGATTCTTTCTCGGAGTTGGGTGAAGAAGTCTATTGTTCTTGCTGTTATCTTGAATGTACTGAACGGTGCTCGCTTTGTTCTTGTTGTGGAATGATTGTTTGTTGGGGATGCGTGGACAGCGAGGGGGAGGGGAGATGTAGGGAATGCTGGATTGGATATAATGTTTCGGAATGCTGGATTGGATATGTCTTGGATTGTGTCGAGGAGATTGCTAGAGCGGCATGATTGTTGGGATGTTTGGTGTTGGGGATTGGGTGCGTTTGGTGTGCGTTTGGTGTGCGTTTATACATTAGGGCTTTATGGCTCATCAAATTTAAAATAACTGATAAAAAGACCCAATGAGTACTTGTAAAATGATATGGGATAGATAATTTATGTCCACTCATTTTACAAAATCATTTATGTCAAAAGAGTTCAAGGAGCATCGAGTTCGTAAATGAAATTTTGATGTATACTGGGTCTTTTGAATTAGGGAGAATTGTATAAGTGGACATCTGGATGTTGTAAAGTGGTTGAGTGGGGTTGGTTGGGTGGGTGGTTTGTCGTCTGAAGTAATCATGAAAACTGAAATTTAGTTTTGGATTATCAATCAAAAACTAAATGAGACTCTTTTCGCAAAAAATTTTATTTTGTACGTCTATACTTGTCATAGATCTAGGTATTTTGATGACATTTATAGTTTATCCCAATATGTCTTGTAAACAGTGTACAATATTCGCATTTTATAGAGAGCCTGATACTGTGCCGTGCATGGTTTTTAGATATTCTTTGATTGTATATTTCTCGATTGTTGTAATAATCCTGATAATGACATTTGTGTCTTCTTATTACATTAAATTTTACAATATGGATAACCCTAACTATACACTACCATTTACTCAAAGAAGGAAAAATATAGCTGTATTTGTACCAGTTTATTCTGAATCCAAAGAGTCTTTGTATAATACTATAAAGTCGGTTGTAGACTCGGATTATCCAAAAAGTTCTAAAATGTTAATTATTGTAGTTGATGGTGTTAAACAAGGTCTTGGCAATGATGATTTTTCAAGCGAATATGCTAAACAGATATTGAATGCTGTGCAAAACATCAGTATAGATAGTAATTATGAGATTTATATAGGGTCATATAAAGGCGTGGAATACTTACTTTTAATAAAGAATGTCAATAAGGGTAAAAAAGACTCCTTTTTAGTATTGCAAAAATTGTTATATTACTCTTATGATTATACTATCAATGATGCTGACTCGATACATTTAGATTTGAGATGCAGGGATTCCGAGTTTGAAAAATTTAAAAATATTAAACAATTGGTATCTAATATCGAATTGAACAAGATTGAATACATTATGATGCTTGATACGGATACAAGAGTAGATAATAAGGCTATAACTTGTCTTGTAGATTATCTTGATATAAATATCAAGACATTAGCTGTATGCGGAGAGACCTCTATTTCAAACAAAGATAGTAACATTCTTACAAGTGCACAGTATTTTGAGTATTTTGTCACACACTATACATTGAAGGCTTTTGAGAGTATTTATGGAAATGTATTAGTTTTATCTGGATGTTTTACACTATATAGGACTAGCATTCTTATCAATAAACAGTTGATAAATTTATATGAAGACGAGGACTCTGATAATATATATACGGCAAATATTTCTAAATTGGGTGAAGACAGATTTTTAACAAATTTATTACTCAAATTCTACCCTAAATTTGATGCCAAATACATAAAAAATGCAATTTGTTACACTGATGCTCCAAATGACATAAAGACATTTTTGTGTCAAAGAAGGAGATGGACAAATTCATTGATATTTTGTCACTTGTGGTTATTATTAAACACTCCTAAATATAATCTGTTTAAGAGATTCAGATTTATCTTTATAATTGTTTTCGAGTTATGGATTGTTCTATGTATGCCTATGCTTCTTACTATAGGATATTATTATATGATTTTGTTCATTTATAATTCTATTTCGTATAATATCGTAGACGTATTCGGTATAATACAGACTATAATATTGTTTGTTTTCTCTACAATCATAGCGATAGTGTTAAATCATTTCGATATGATTTATTATTCAATTACTTTTACATTCTCGGTACCATTATTCAGTATCATTGTACCAATATACAGTATATATTTTTGTGACTATATTGTATGGGGTAATACTAGAAAAACCATCAAGAATTAATAATAGCTTTGTAAATGCTATTGGGGTGACAGTAAGGGTGTATATCTGGAAGGTACTGGGTTTAGGGTGCGTAAATTTGATGGACGATATTGACGGTAATCTGTGTTTTCGTTTACTGGCACGATTTTTATTCTTGTATATTTCAATGGCAGCTGTTTTTGATTCTGATACATTTATCCAATCTGTTGAAATATATGACTCTACAGATTCTACTTCAAGTGTCGGGTCCTTGATGCTTTATGGTGGTATCACTATATATACAACAGCAAATGCTATATCGCAAACACAAGGGGGAGGAATGACAATGCTTGGTGGAGCAAGTATTTCCAAGGATATCCTTTTGAATGGATTACTTAGAAATACAAATACAACGGAATCTACTAATGCTTCAAATGGGGGTATATTCACACTTGGTGGATTAGGGGTAACAAAAAATTTAAATGTCGATGGGGTAGCGAGTATTGGAAACACATCCTTTGTGAGTACTACATCTGCAAACATTCTCAATACAAATTTGACTACGACAAATTTAAGACTAACTAATTTGACTGCGACAAACGCTTGGATTACTATTGGAAGTATCGGTACATTATCTGCCGTAAATGAGACAGTAGCGAATTCAAACATTACTACACTCGTTTCTACGACTAATACTCTTGGGAACACATTTATCAATACTACAACTAATTCTACTAATACGAGTACAGGAGCACTTGTAATTAGAGGTGGGGTGGGAATTCAAGGAGCTTTAAACGTGTATCGTGACTTTAATGTGTCTGGTGCACAGACCGGTGGGGTTGGGACACAGGGACAGTATATTGTAATTCAGCCATCAACATATACAGATAATACTACAGCTACAGGAGGGACTGCTCCAAGTATGGTGTTTAATAGTTTTGCAAGACCTACACTACAAGCAAGTAATACAGGAGTTTATACTACAAATGCAGCTACTGTATATATAGATGGAGGACCAATTGCTGGAACAAATGAAACTATTGGAAATTCATATGCGTTATGGATTAATGGGAATATAAAAATGAATGGTATATTTGAAAACGATTCAGTGACCGCGTATATCAGGGATGAAAAGACGGCTGGTACGAATGGTGGAACATTTTCAAGTGGTGCATGGAGAACAAGAGTATTAAATACTATAACTACTAATGGCGGCTCATTTATTTCATTATCTTCAAACCAAGTAACATTGACTACTGGAACATATATAATAGATGCTAAAGCTCCACATTATTCATCTACTTCAAATCACGCTATTAGATGGCAGAATATAACAGATGCAACTACTGACATTCTTGGGTCAAATGAATCGGCAAATAATCAATCTACGAATTCCTGTTTATATGATAAAATAACAATTACTTCTACAAAAGTATTTGAATTACAACACAGATGTCAGAGCAGCAAAAGTGTCGATGGACTAGGTAGAGCTCATGGATACCAAACTGAAGTTTACGCAACCGTTTTTATAACAAAGATTGTATAACTAGGAGCTGCAACCGTTTTTGTAAGGTATGGTTAACGGATACTGCAAGTTTGTAAGGTATGGTTGTATGGTTAACGGATACTGCAAGTTTGTAAGGTATGGTTAACGGATACTGCAAGTTTGTAAGGTATGGTTACACTTAATACAAGTATTCAATTTCATAATTAAATACAACTTCTGTATTGGTATTGTTTGTATATACTAATTTCACTGGGACATTAGCTGGAAGGTGCTTTCCTCCAATTTTGCTTCTACCAATAGTGTAACGTCCAGTATTTGTAATTTCTAGATTTTTTATATTGACTACTTGCATTTTTACTAGAGAGTTTGCTGAATATCCAGTTCCAATTGCTGAAAGTAAGGTTACAGTTAAAGCGTTGTCATCCTTTGAAATAATTTCACCAAGATTTGTAGAGCCTATAAAGAGCTCATATCCAACATTGATATTTTGGATTACTGTAAGTGATACTGGGAGAACTGTGGCTCCAGATGATACTGATTCTCTAAGAATTCCCACCGTAGTTTCAGGTGCAACTATTACACTTAATTCGTTTCCTAATTGTGCAGTTTTACCTGTAAAGAATGTCTCTAAAACTGTTATATTGTACGGCCATGAAATACTACTACTGGTAATAGTATTTGCAGGTATTGTAAACTTTTTACCTTCACATCTAAAGTTTCCACCTGTAGGAGTAGCTTCTTCTTGGACTGTTACAGTCTGTACACTGTGGTCAATTACGCTTAATTCTTGAACGGAATTTTCGTTAATTGTGTGACTACAGTTAGTAAAACATTCAGTAGGGGCTCCTGTAGAAGTATCTCTGTATCCATAAGTCCATTCGTCTTCGGTCGTACAATAAATTCTCCAATATGTGATGCTTGTCATGTTTTACAATACTGTTTAAAATTAATTCAAGAATTTTACATGACCATTCGTTGGGATTAGGGTTTTAGGGCTGTTCAAAAATGAATTTTGAATTTAAAATAACTGATAAAGACCAATGAGCACTTGTGAAGTTTGTATCGAAGATTTTACCAGAATTCGCAAATTAATTCCATGTCCTTGTGATTACAAGTGTTGTAGCAAATGTACCACAATGTATATATTATAAAAGAGGTGTCGTGTATCCGAGAGTACACTAACGCGGAATATAAGAGAATTTCAAAAATTTATAATTGTGTTTGTTACAATATAGGGGACGATTTCCATCTACATACTCTGAAATAGCGAGTGGTAAGATACGAGTATTAAATATTTTAAAAAACTTTTTTCCTTATATATCGTATACACTACGAATGACATCAGTAATGTTTTATGAGCAGGGAATCACTATTTTTGATTCAACTGCCGTTGCAGGAGCCACTACAGGCTCTTTTGTTACGTATGGTGGAGCTTCTATTTTCAATACAACTCAAAGTACAGGTATTACTTCAGGTGCCCTCGTAGTTAGAGGCGGTGTAGGTATTTCTGGTACAATGAATGCAGTCAATTCTAATTGGTCTGGAATTATGAGAGTTACCAACACCAAACAGAGTACGAGTACTTCTGATGGTGCGTTTGTTCTAGATGGTGGCGCTGGTATCGCCAAAGACCTTAATGTCGGAGGAAATGCCACTATTACAGGTAATCTCTTCGTTAATGGTACTACAACTAGTGTCGAATCTACCACTGTCACTGTTTCAGACAACACTTTCCAAATCAATACTGGACCAATAGGAACACGAGATGCCGGGTTTTTAATTGGAAGGTTCCAAGAAGACAATAATACCTCTTCTGGTGATGTAGTGTCTGATACTCCTGCATTCACTGATACCGTAGCTACTGGTAATAGTACTACCGAAATTGTCTTTCCAGCGTCATTCAGTACGACTGTTGACTTGTACAAGTACTGGTGGATTGAAATTACGTCAGGTGCTGCTGTAGGACAAGTTAGACAAATCACTGCGTACTCTGCTGGACGAGTTGCAACTCTTTCAAGTGCATTAACAGCTGCCCCAACAGATACAACTGACACCTTTTCGTTATTCAACAAGAATTATGTTGCTCATTACTATGATACAGTATCTGACTCTTACATTTTTGGGTATACTTCACATAATGTTGATATCACTACTGATATTTACGATGCTGGCCAAATCGACATCAAGGCAAAAGGTGGTTTGTTTACTAGTGTCACTGCTCCAAATTTTGTATCAACCAATATATCTGCTGGTACCCTCAATCTCTCTACAGGATTAACTTCAGCATCTGCCCTTATTACAGCCGCTACAATCACAAATCTCAGAAGCACGAATGTCACCACTGCTACTCTTAATGCAACTGGCGGAATTACTTCAGGGACTGCATTGATTACTTCTGCTACAATCCCGACATTGCTCTCAACAAACATTTCATCCGGTACGTTGGACCTTTCTACTGGTCTCACTTCTGCATCTGCTCTCATTACAGCTGCTACAATTCCAACACTACTTTCGACTAACGTGTCTACTACCAACATTACAAGCACGTCTGCCGTAATTACTAATGGTACTGTCTCGACGTTGAATTCCACAAACATTTCTGCAGGGACTGCCAATTTGTCTGTTGGTATTACTTCAGCAACTGCTCTACTTACTACTGCAACAATTCCTACATTACTTTCAGTCAATGCAACAACTTCGACTCTTAATGTTATCACGGGATTAACTTCAGCATCTGCACTAATCACGACAGCCACGATTCCAACATTACTCTCCACTGATATCTCCTCTGGAACACTTAATCTTTCAACAGGGCTTACTTCAGCGTCTGCTCTTATTACCTCTGCCACAATTCCAACACTCCTCTCTACAAACGTGTCTACTACAAACATTACAAGTACTTCTGCTGTTATCACTAACGGTACAGTTTCTACATTGAATTCTACCAATGTCAACACTTCTACATTTACTTCTGCATCTGCTTTGGTTACCGGTGCAACAATCACGTCAATCAACTCTACTAATATCTCTTCTGGTACACTCAATCTTTCTACAGGTCTCACTTCCGCAACTGCTTTTATCACGTCTGCAACAATCCCAACACTCTTGTCAACTAATATTTCGTCCGGGACACTCAATCTCTCCACAGGTCTTACTTCTGCAGCTGCTTTAATTACTGCTGCCACAATCCCGACACTCTTGTCAACTAATATTTCATCTGGAACATTGAATTTATCTACTGGTCTAACCTCGGCATCTGCATTCATCGTTAATGCAACTGTTACAAATTTACTAGCAACAAATTTGAGTGCTGGGTCTATTGCATTGGGAGATGCAACTGTTGGAAACTTGTATGTTACTAACAACGGTACAATCGCTAACGCATATCTCAATACTGCTACTGTAGGAAGTCTTGTAGTGAATAATGTAAATATAACTCCAAGTGCTGGAGATATCGGTCAAGAAGCCTCTTTTGCAGCCGCAAACAATCAAAGTTCTCCAGCGGACGTTACAGACTTTATATTTGATACATCAGTTAGAGCATTTACAGCCCAAGTCTCTGTTACAATACTTACAACTGGTGACGCAAATAACAAATTTGCATACTTTACTCTACAAGGTATCCAAAAGTCTCCAGCAGGGTCTCCTACACCAGGTTGGGTATTAAACAGTAGATATATTGGTGATAATACAGGAGTTGTCTTTAGTATCGATGCAACATCTGGACAAATTAAATATACTTCTTCAAATATTTCCCCATTTGTTTCTGATACAATGAAGTTTTATGCACGCACAACTACCGTGTAAGGGCGTAATACTCCCTACCACCCTGCCTTAGAATAATGGAGTAAATTGATTTAATGCAATTTAACATAACGTGTTTCTTTTATATTCTTATCTTTTAAGACGTTACAATGAAGATAATAGATACACTCATCGCAGATGCCGTTAATCTTATTCACAAGCAATACACTGGTAATAAGCCAAAATTAGACGAAATGTCGAGTGGCTTATTTAATGTATTTCTTGACAAAGTAAAGCCATATTTTATACTACTTACAGTAATTCTTCTAGTAATTATATTGTTACAAATAGTGCAATTTTATTACTACATTAGGTTATTTATTAAGCAGGTAAATCCTGCTAATAGAATAGATGTAGTAAAAGAAATAATGAAAACTTGGTAAGTAGTTAGTTGTGTGTTTGAGCGACTGACTTTTCAATGTCGTAAATAATGACTCTTGTAGTGTAATTAGTCTCATTTTCTGGGGGACTTTGTATGTAATTTCCAACTTTAAAGTATGCATCCTTGAATTTTAATTTGTAACCATTGTTGTAACTGTACCCACGTTTGTAATAGTAAAATTTAACAGTGTTATTTGAAACTACAACAGTAAATCTAAATTTTGTCCCAAGTTTGTAATTTGTATCTACTGTAATTCGTTCTGTTTGATTTCCAATACGGTACCTAATGTAGACTAGACTTTTTCTCAGGAATGCCATTAGTCCTGCTCCATCTCCTTTTAATTTTACTTGTATAAACATAGTAGACTGAATTATCTTTGGTAAAGTCTCTATACTCAATACTACAGATAGTACCTTTGTACCGTTGTCAGAGTCCCAAAATACTTTTTTACCATTATTACATTCTCTTAATTCTGTCCTAGCATATTTGGAAGTCTTAGAAGGTATACCTATAGTCAGTGTATTCATATACAAGTCTCCATTGATAGACGGGTAAATGTATTCATTCGATTCAAGAATGGTTTTAAATTTATCTATAAATGATACTTGGGCACACCAATTCATTACCCATATAAACCCTATACTTGCCTTCATATCTTTAAAACTTGTTTTATTTCCATTTTTAAAACGCTGCTCTCGTGTATGTCTTGCTTAAATAATTTTAACATATATCAATTATTCAAGAAGGTAATCAATGTCAGAACGTATACAATCCAATGAACAGGAAACACTTGACAACCATCTTGCTCAAAGTTATTTTTTGGAAATTCAAGATTTAAAGAAAGTTATTCAACAAAACTCTAAACAATCCGTACTTGACGCTCACCTTTCACAAAGTTACATCTTGGAGCTCCACGAATCAAAAAAACTAATCGAAAGGTTATTGGGAGAGCAAAATCTATGGGTAATGACGGATGAGAAGAAAAAGAAATATGACTACATAGTTACAAGAATTGAAAAACGATTGGGGAAATTATTACCAAATTATTCAGTAGAAGATGATGATTTTGAAGATTATATTGAATAAATGATAATAATCCAATGAACAGGAGAATTCTCTTTAATTCATGGATTTGACTTTTGTAGCAAAATTAAAAGTGACTTCCACTCCATCTCTTTCAACAGTCTTTTTTTCAGCTACTTTAGTAACTCTGTATTTAAATGTCTTGTGAGCACTTGCAGAAGTAGTCTCTCTCAATGTAATAACAAGACTTCTATCACCCGAACTAGCAGATGCCTTTGAAAACATCTTTCTAACAGCGTCACTTGGTCTTGCTCCTAGGAATCTTCCACCAGTATAATTGACTTTACCTCCAGCAGAGTTTGTGATTGATTCGATTGTGAATGAACGAGACATTGTATTGTTTATAATACTTGGATAAAAAAAATTACAACTACACACACCAACACTTTCTAAAGTTTTCATTTTAGGACGCAAACATTTCTAAAGTGAAAACTTTAGGACCAACACTTATTTTCTAAAGTATATACTAATGAAAACGATAGGACTTGTTGTCCTTGTTAGTAAAGAATGTGTATTCAAGGACTTTGAAACTGCAAATATACATTCCGACGACATACTCGATTCAGATATAGTAACATTTATGACCTCAAATCAAGAAACATTTAGAATGTTGGTAAACAATATATACATCAATGTTAAAAAGACTTCTACTATAATTGGAGACATGACGATTATTCTCCTTAAAAGTAGTATAAGTGACGACATTTGTAAATTTATGGCGAATATGAGTCATGAAATTCGCACACCGCTCAATGGAATAATAGGCATGATAACACTCTTGGATAATACCAGTCTGAGTATAGAACAACTTGATTACATATCAATGCTCAAAGAATGTTCTATAAATCTCATGACTATAGTCAATGACGTCTTGGATTATTCAAAATTACGAGACAACTCTGTAAAATTAGAAATGAGCAAAGTAGACGTCAGAAAATGCATAGAGTCAGCATCTGATATAATAAACTCGAAATTAAGCCCAAATATAGACTTTATATGTGATATAGACATCAATACTCCAAAATACATTGACTCTGATTCCGATAGAATAAAACAAGTACTTGTAAATTTACTATTTAACTCGATTAAATTTACAGAAAAGGGTAAAATAACACTGACTGTAACACCAGAATCCACTGATACGATTAGATTCACTGTATCGGATACTGGTTGCGGTATACCAGAGAACTCTCTTTATAAATTATTCAAACCTTTTCAACAAATCCAACCAAATATCACTACAAAATTACATCAAGGGACTGGCTTAGGTCTAGTAATCTGTAAAGAAATCGTTACAATGCTTGGAGGAGAAATCAAGTTGTTGGCATCAAAGATAAACGTAGGGAGTACATTTACATTCACGATAAAATATTGTCCAAAAAATTATGAGCAAATGGATGTAATAGAAAATCAGTCACTTGTATCAAAACATGTAGTAGTAGTAGACGACAAAGTTCCAAACAGAATATATTTGTCTAAAATTTTAATGTCGTATGGAATGATTGTATCTACATATTCTGATGCAGAGGAAGCATTATGTTTCTGTAAGGATATCATTTTCGATGTTGGAATTATAGACATATGTATGCCTAGAATGGATGGTCCAATGTTTGTAAATAAGATTAGAAAATTACAAAATGAAAATAGATACTTGCCAATTATAGCAGCAAGCAGTTTAGGTGACAAGAATCTATACAACAAGGCATTATTTGAGGAACACCTTATTAAGCCAATACAAGAAAACAAATTATTAAAGTCGTTGTATAATGTATTCAATAAAACATTAAATACAGACAACCAAGAGAGAGTATTAAAGATAGACCTCAGAGTATTAATAGCAGAAGATATTCATATTAATCAAAAAGTAGTGAAAAGCTTTCTGGTAAAATTAGGAGTGTCTTCGGAAAACATTGACATAGTAGATGACGGGAGTCTAGCGTTAGACAAACTAAAAACAAAGACATACGATATCGCATTCATAGATATAAAGATGCCAATAATGGATGGTGAAGAGCTGATACAAATAGTCAAAAAAGACGTGTACATAAAAAAGACGTTTTTTGTTGCTGTAACTGCTTATTATCTACATAATGAAAAAAAGAGGTATTTGAGTATGGGGTTTGATGATTACCTCACAAAACCATTGAGTATACACTCATTAGTCCAGTGTATTAATCGCCTCTTCAATTGAAATGGACGTACTAGTTATCTAACAAAAATTTATTTTCATTAATCCATTTTGTAATGTAATTCACTCGCGTTTTGGTATCTAATGCCATCAAATGTGTTACAAAATGCCTAGACATTGTTCCGTTATAAAAATCAGTTATACTTGCGTTAAAGTGTCTTTCTGGATGTATTTCAACATGTCTATCAAATTCCTTGTCATTAATTCGATACTCTAACACACTCTGCTCGTGGTAATGTTCTTTAAGGTATTTGCCAGTATATTCATACCATTCTTTACAAAAGTTCTTACTCCATTCAGTGCATTTTATAAAAAATGTACCAGTATTGATACTACCTATCCTACCAGAATTAGAGTCATCCGAGCATATAATGATATCTTTTGTATAATCACTAATACGAGATTCCAGGTCAATTGTCTGTTGTGAAAAAAATGCATCGGCATCAATCCAAAATATATAATCGTATTCGTCACGGCCAAGTAAACGCTGCACTACTTCCACCTTACACCACTGAGCAGCTCTATCTGTTGGTGTTACATTAAAAATTTCAAAGTCATAACCGTGCTTTTTACAATATGCTCTATTTATTCTTTCAGTCAATTTAGAATATTCGTATATGTTTTCAGTATGCGACATACATACGCATATTTTCAATTTTGGCTTTGGATTGTAAGTAAACAATGACACACAACAACAGAATAAAAGGAGAATTGGTACTAACAGAATCATATAACAATACATATGAAAAAATATACATCATCTTGTAATAGCAGTGCAAACGTGAGAATGATGTATTATCAAACGTATGTTAAAGTGTATACCTAGTTATTCTAGCACTAGTAGAGACCCAGTTTGGAGTATTACCAGAAGTATATTCTAGAACACCAGACCCAGGGTCGATTGTAAAATTCACACCAGTTGTTCCTCCTACACTTGTGTCATCTACTAACCATCCTCCACTATTTAGTTTCACAACTTTTAATTCAAACATTTCGTCGATATCTCCAGTGTCGTCAGTCAATGTAACGATAATTTTTAGGGTATATCCCTTTTCAGTTAAAGTAACTTCAGGTATACCTGTTGGAATTATTATATTATTCCCAAGTGAAACTTCAGTGCGGAATGGGGTTATGTCAATATTATTTACCAGGATATTTCCAGTAATTCTAAGAGAGTTGTTGTCAAACGTCAATTTTGATGTAGAGTATACTGGTAATGTACCATTACCTAATAGTAATGCTGTAGGAATGAACTCTCTAGCTCCAGTCCCTCCTTTTGTTACACACAATGGAGTATTCAATGGCGCAATACTGATACTCCATCCTATTTCTGTATCTTCTGGGTCTAATGTGGCGTACTCAAGATTGTTTGATGTCATCTTAAACTCTAGTAACTTATCTCCTATATATCGCTTATTCAGTCTCCAATTACTTGTTTCAGAATATAACCCCTTTATTTCGACGAGCCCTGCTTTTGTCGAATTTGATGTGTAAATTATCATGTAAAATGATTTTGTATCTATTGGATTAAATGCCTGGTTTTCGAATTGGGTGTAAGGGATACTTTGAATAAGCATGCTCGTTGATTCTATATTCACAATGTCTTTTATGTACAATGAGTCTGCGTTAGTAGATGTATATTGTAATTCTGCATTAATTCCCGATGAGTAAACTGTAAAGGCCGGTCCAGACACACCGAAATGAAGTGCGTCATAATACCACGTAACAGACTTGCGGTATGCGTAAATTATAGTATTGTTCCCATTACTTGTTATATTAGTCTTGAATGCATAATTCGTAACGTTTGGATATACTTTTAAAGTAATTGGTACCATTGTAATAGGAATATTTGTCAATACTGCATCATTTTTATAAAACATACGATACTTTAACCAAAGTATCTGGGATGGGTCATTATTGATATATTGGATTTGCCCAGATGGAGTGATACTAAATGTAAGCTCTCCAAATGGGTCTCCTGTGTATTCTGTATTTATTGTCCAAATGTTGCTTGAATTTTTGAATCCTTTTATAGTGTAAAATGCAGACTTTCCACTTAAGACTGTTCTGGTATAAATGAATGTATAAAATGCATGCTCTGTAAAAATCAGACCAGGAATGTCTATTGGAGACAGGGAGTACTGTAAAATTTTTGTAGTCTCAAATTCCGAGTCATCATTTGTTCCGTAAAATCCGCATTCGAACCACATTGTCAAATAGTCTTTATTTACTGCGTCTTTCCCGTTTACAGGTTCCAATACATTAACAATATTTGTATTGTTTACATCCAAAATTCCTGTTACACTTACATTTCCAGTACTAATCGTCGATACATTAAGAATGCCTGATGTATTGAATGTAAAATTCGAGTATCCATTTATTACATTACCATCGGAGCCACCTACGAGGATTTGCCCATTAGTAAATTGAGTGAGTTCGTCTCTAATAGTAGTCACTGATGTGGTCACAAGAGAATCTACGTACAATTTGTTTGTCACATCAGTATTATTTGACGGTGATGTGACATTTATTATAATATTACCAGTCATGTCTAGAGAGTTTGTAATCGTAATGTTTCCAGTACTGATTGTAGGTACATTAAGAGTACCAGAGGTATGAAATGTGAGATTCGAATATCCATTTATTACGTTACCATTAGAGCCACCTATAAGGACTTGACCATTGGTGAATTGAGTCAGTTCGTCTCTACTTGTCGTCACTGATGTAGTCACAAGAGAATCTACATACGTCTTGTTTGTTGCATCCAATGCATTTGTTGGAGTGATTAAATCAGTTACCTTTGGTACACTGAGGATACCAGTAGTATTAAATGTGAAATTTGAGTATCCGGTGACAAGCGTTCCATCTGACCCGCCGACAAGTACTTGACCGCTAGTGAATTGAGTCAAGTAAGTCAAGTAATTGTCCAGAGTGTCAGTAATGTAGTCTTTATTTACTGCGTCTGTTCCATTAATTGGCGTAGCTACATTTATAATGTTATTTCCATTGACATCCAATGTCCTTCCTACACTAAAGTCTCCTTGAAATTCTCCACTCCCATAACTGAGTAGTGAACTACTTATATTGGTCAACCAAATACTGGCAAGATTGTTTAGGATAAGTCTGTTGTCGTAAAAGATTATTTCGTCAGTCGCAATTAAATGTCTTTGTCCGTTTCCTCTGACTAACGCGTATGGTAAAAAGTCTGTTGTACCAGTCCCACCCTTGTTTACACAAATTGGATTTCGGTAAATAGGAGGGAATTCTGTAAAATTAGATACATAAGCGTCTTCCAAAGAGTCATTTGTGTAATATAATATAGCAGTGTCTCCAGATGTTACTACACTGAAATGCAGGTCTGTTAAATTTCCTACATATGTAGAATGTATACTCCATATTAGAGTTCCACTATAGAATACACCGTATATAGTAAAAAACGAGGATTTTGTATTAGTATAAGCGTACAAATAATATGTAAATGTCTTGTATTGATTTCCATTGTGAACTTGGAGAGTTGTATCAATAGGCGTGAATGTAGAGTTTGTCAAGGTAACTAACGCAGTGTTGTTTAGATTAATGAGTTCCTTGTATGACAATGTGTCATTTGCACCAGAATTCCTATATTGTATTTGACCAGTTGATGGTACAATAGTGAATTGTATACTCGAAATGTTTCCAAATGTAGAGGTGTTTATGGACCAAAGACCTGTCGAGATGTTGTAAACACCATTTAAAATATACCCTGAAGTACTTGACACTACAATTAACTTGAATGCCTTTTTGGTATTCTGGTCGTAAATTAACCCAGTAATGTCAGTAAACGTTCCTGACGTTGTAGCAGAAAATACTTCGTATCCAGGGTCTGTAGTCTGTAATTCAAAAAACTTTCTATATCTTATATACACTGGACTACTTGATTGATTTGTATATGTAATTTTACCTAGAGTACCTATTGTCTCAATGTTGTATAGTACGTCGTTTGTTCCCTGGCCTGGGTATTGTACAAACATTGTCCATGTCCCATTAAAGAATCCTCGAAGGATATGTAGAGAGAATGATTCTGTAATAGTCTGAGTAAAGATGTAACATTCAAAAAAATTCAAGTCATCTCCTGAAAATTCTAACAGTGGGACGTATTCTGGTGTAATGGTTTGTAAAAGTGTTAAGCTTCTTTCATATAAAATGTCATCGTCTCCTATAATAGCACAGTCTTCTAGTGAATCTGTTACGTAATTCTGTAGAAAGTCAAGATTCACTGCATCATGACCATTTATTGGGTCTGCTACATTGGTTATGCGATTTTCAGACATACTGAGCATTCCACCAATTGTAGCTCCTCCTAGAGTTACTAGAGAATTAGCAAGTGTTGAATTTATAAATAAATTAGTTCCTGGTCCAAGAATGAGTGAGGACCCATCGAATGTAAATGAGTCAAAACCTCTAATGGCAGTCCCTACTGTTTGTGCTATTATGACTTGACCAGTTGTGAAATTACCAGATACATTACCTGCTACATAGTCTACATAGTCTTTGCTAGCTGCATCACCTGGTAATAGTGGTAGTAGTGCAAGGTCTCTTACCAAATTACCATGCATGTGAATATGTGACCCCATACATAATCCCTTGACTATACTGGCTCCACCAAATACAGTGAGCCCCCCTCCAGAACTCGGTGACGTACACTCAGTTGTATTTTGAATAGTAATCCCACCATGAACTAAAAGAGCTCCAGCAGTCCATCCAGTGGATGCTTGTGAAAATGGGACAAACATTGAATCAGAATTTATTTTTACATCTCCTACAAGAATGCCTTGGGTATTGAATTGAAGAATAGTATCAGTATAAATAGTTCCAGCTACTTCTAAACTACCATCACCATTTACTAGTGGATTGTCATGTGGCTCTAAACTTAAATTACCACGTATAATGGCTTCCTCATAGTCTGAAAGAAAACCTGTGGACATTTCCACTTACTTGGTATACCCTAGAATATAAAGGATTGGCGTACACGCACTTTGACTAAAACTGAAAATCAATACATTTTAATTATTCACATTAAAATGTATACTGTTGAAAGTATCGAAAAGTTGGAAACAGTTTATAGCATTCTTAGAGAAAGGAATCCTGGGAAAAAAATAAAAGTTGTTTATGATTTTAACAAAAAGACTTATGACCTTTTATTGACTAATGAAAAATATACAAATGACCCAGAAGTCCCATTAGACCTTTCAATGAAGGTTGTATATGGTGATTCTGTTGTAAAGGGTACTCCTATACTTGTTAAATTCGATACAGGGTTGATAACAGTGAAAAGTATTGAAGATATTTATACGAATTATACTGCAACTTTATTTGGAAAAGAAGAAGCAGATGGAATTGGTAGTAGTAAGGTTCAAGTGTATACTAAGGGAAAGTGGTGTGACATTAAAAAGGTAATTCGTCATAATACTGACAAAGTCATGTATAGAGTCTCTAATCAAAATGGGACAGTTGTAGTCACTGAAGACCATAGTTTGATGACTAGTACTAGCAAACAGATTAAACCAAACGAGTGTAATTTTTATACAGAATTAATGATATCATACCCTACTGAATTTTGTACAAAATTCGATGTTTCATCAGGTGAAGCATATGTGTTTGGAGTACTAGTAAAACATTTGTTTTGGGATACAGGAAAGATTGAATTGGATATACATGACTACAATGAATTTTCTAAAAACTTTTGTGTAATGTTTGAAGGTATTAACAAGATAGAAACAACATCAATTTCAAATAGGACGACAATGTCTTTGGATAAGACTTTTATTGGACATTTTTACGATATGTCTAATGGGATTCTTCACGCAGATGGGAATGCAAAGATTCCAGATAGCATTCTGAATGGCTCTCAATCTAGTATTATCTCATTTCTATCCGCCTTTATGAGAGGAGATGTATCAGATGGTTTTACATTGAAGAGTAACAATCAAATTCAATGTGCTGGATTTTATCATATATTGACAAAATTAGACTACAAGGTAAATGTTATTGATTCTGTTACATTATTTGCATGTGACTCTCTATTTCCTGTTCCATTACTTATAGAAAATCTGGGGGGAGCTCAAAATGATTTCGTATACGACATTGAAACAACTTCTGGAATGTTTCAGGCAGGAATTGGGAGATTTATTGTCAAGAATACAGACAGTATCTTTATAGAAATGAAATACAATCGTGACGACTACAATCTCAATAGACATGATACATTCAAAATTGCTGGGTTGTGTGGTAATAAATTGACAAACGAAGTCTTTAACCGAAAGCCAATAGAGATGGAATTTGAAAAGGTCTTTCAACCATTTATTCTACTGACTAAAAAGAGGTATATAGGTAAAAAGTTTGAGGATTTGAAGAATCCATTAAAGATGAAGGAAATTAGTGCAGCAGGTATAGCATTGACAAGAAGAGATTATTGCGGATATGTAAAAAAGTGTTATAAAGATGTTATCGATAAAATAGTGAATGATTCTGATGTAATGGCTGGTATTAATGTATTAAAAGATTACATTGAAAATTTGAGTCATTATAATATTGATATAGATGACCTCGTGTTGTCTGCCCAACTAGCTAGAGAATACAAGACTACTCCAGTCCATGTTGTTCTTGCCAAGAAATTAAAGGAAAGACAACAGGAAGTACAAGTTGGAGACAGAATTCCTTATATATTTATAGAAGCAAATGTACCAGGATTGAAAAAATCAGAACTTGGAGAAGACCCAGGATATGCAAAGGAGCATTCTTTAAAGATTAACAGAGAATGCTACTTGGAGCAGCTTGTTAAACCAATACTTGGATTCTTTAAAGTAGTATTAAAAGATGACGATAATTTATTTCAAGAGCTTTTAGAATATGTAAATGGAATGGCCTTGAAATTTGGTGGAAAAAAGTTTAAAAATTCAGATTTTGTATTGCCGTCTACTGAATAGATTGGGTTCAAATACTGCTGCACTTCCAATGGTCATACATTGATAAAAGATGTTCAGGTTTTGTGAGTGTGCTTAAAAATGAATTATGCGAGTTCGTTATTACAATGAACGATGTATGACTATGTAATTACAACAATTACCGCATGTATAACACCAAAAGTCTGTGTAGAATTGAACTTGTATAATATTGCTACTTATATTGAGATAGGTGACGAAATTGTAGGTTTAAAGTATTTGGTGAGACCTGGGAAATTATTGGTAAGAGGAAAATATAATGGTAAATTGACTTCATTTCATAATCAAGTGTCTCTCGTAATTCAATTACGACACAAGAGAGTAAATGTAAAAATTTTCAAAAATGCAAGTATACAGATTACTGGGTGCAAGAGTACAAGTGATGCATGGGATGTTTATACAATTTTACAATCTCGATATACAAAGTTGGACTCGAAATTTGTGTATAAAGAGATTGTAGAAAATGAGCAAGGAGTTATTGTAACAGATGATAATACAATGGTTGTTTCTAAAGCATTAATGCAAGTTATAGGATACGCTAGTGACTGTGAAGAGTATGTAATACGCAATACAAGAGTTAAACTTTGTACCAAGGGTAATGTTTTTATGACTACCAAAGGAACTAATAGAATGGTTATCGATAGTGACGGGGAAACGATTGCATCCACTACTGTTAATCTTTATAACGGGTATAAAAGGTTGTACAAGAATAAGAACATGACTCTAGACTACACGTTGGGTAATATAACTGTTAATGGAGAAATCATAGGTAAAATTTCATCTGTTCCTGTAAAACATTGTGAATTATCAAGACAAAATGGGGCTAGTAGGTTATTGAATTATTCCTGTTCTCCGTTTTTATATCCGGATTCTTTGACACGTTATGGTTGTGATAACCTCACATTGAATGTCAATTGTATAAATATTGTTGTAAAGACTTGTCTCACAATTGATAGACAAAACTTGTATGAAAAATTATTACAAATGAATAAAGTAGTCTTGTATAATCCTAATAGTTATTCTGCTGTAAGACTGATGGAAGATGTCGTAGTTTCAGATACAGTAAAGTATACTATATCCATTCTTATCTTTCAGAGTGGGAACATTATAATTTCTGGGATAAGGTCTATTGAGATTATAGATGATATTGTAAATGATTTACATGTACTTTTAGAGACAATTTAGTAGAAGTCTTGGTACAGTGGGTACGGCCGCTTTGATATGTTATATGTAATAAAACTGAATTCTGGTATTTAAACACTTTTTATATTAGAATTAATGTATTCAATGAATTCGCCAAAGGTAACATATATTGTAGACATGTTGAATGTTTTCAGTGATTTTCGCGAGACTTATTATAAGCGCCAGAATGTAGATTTTCATTCTGTAAAGTATCAAAATTTACACAAGGATTCATATATTTTTTTCGATGTCTTTTTCAATGACTACCTTAAACTTACCGGTATAAAAAAGACTTCTAGATTTGTTTTTGTTTCGAAAAGAATTAATCATTATGACGATGTATTAGCCAATGTTATCTCTAAATATAGAGAGTTTGACATAAAGTTTATACTTGTAACAGACAAATATCAAGATTTGATTATAGACAATAATAAGGATGATTTTTTATGTCAATATCTTTTGACAGTGTACAGTAACTCTGTATTGATTTCAAACGACAATTATAAAAATAACAAGGAGTACACTGAATTATTTTTAAAACTTAAAAGGGTAAATGTACAAGTCATGTCTATATGTAAAGGAAGCATTTTAAATACAAACACACTCTTTTTAATTGATAAACAAGTAATTGAGTATATACATTCTACAAAATTCTCTAGGAAATGCCTATCAAAAGGCTCTTTTACACAATTACATGCTGGAAACCAAAGTCTTGAGACTTGTAACTGAATTTTGGTTATTTGTATACAAAGTCTATGGTAGTACCAGGATATTTTTCTAGTAATTTTTTTATGTATTGGCTATTGTTGTTAAAATTCTTTTTTACACCCCAGTCTATATGTAAATAATTTGGTTCCAAGAATTTTGTGGCGTAATTTTTTTGCGAAAGTCTTTCGATAATGTACATCACACATTGGGTTACGTTATATAATGGTTTGCCTAAAATAAACATTGGAACTTCAAAAATAGTATAAGTCTTTTCTGTCATTTTGTTGACATATATGATTTTCTCTATACATCTCTGTAAAACAAGATTATATGTGTCATCGTCTCTTTTTTGTTTTACATGGTCGTTTTGTAACGTCTTTGCGTCTGGTATAAACATACAATAACGATATTAATAAATGACACACGTGGACGTGTACGGTATGTCTACTTAAACATATGTAATTATAACTTGCAATGAAAAGAATTGCTACGTCGTCGAATATTGACGAAATTCTAGACGAAATTATTGGAGATAATGACCTAGTTACTAATTCTGGCGGAAATACAAGAGATATACAAGAGACATCTGATACATCAAATCAGATACTTTTTATTAATAATGGATGGAACGATAATAATGAAAAAATTTTAAAAAATCTTCTCATTACGTCTACGGATTATAAATGGGCTCATACTTTGGCGATGAATTTAAATATATTACTATATAACATCTTTAGTATAACTTTAATTATTCTTAGTACTGGATTGTCTATAGAGATTTCAACCAAGAATACAGAGCAATATGTCATGTACAAGAATGTATCAATTTATATTATGACTGTATTAACAGTAGTTCAAAAATTTCTCAAATTGGAGGAAACAAGTACAATTCACAAGAATGCTTTAGCGAAACATTCTAAATTATATCATGAAATACAACAAAAATTGAGTATGTATAGAAGAGAACGAGGAGATGCAGATAGTTATATTACTAGAGTAATCAGAGACATGGATGAAATTCTAAATGACATAAATGTCAACTCGTTTGTATCATGGAGATTTAGAGTGAAATTTGGTAGGTCATTATCTATTTCTGGTACGGATAATACCACTAATAATGTTACTAGTCCATCTAATCTAGAAAGCAATTGCCTTGATATAAATAACGCAGTTCAAAATGATATATCGGACAAGACTATACAAGACATGAGTCAAACTACGATAAACAAACTAAACGTTTACCACCTTCAAAACAAGCAATTGGAATACGAGTACTCTAGAATGCTAAAGTGATTTAAAGACAAAACTGAAATATAAATATTAACAGTCATTTAAATGATTGACACATTTATCAGCTACGTAGTCTTAACTGTTCAGCTTTATACAATTTTTCTCATGGTACAATATGTCGTTGTAAATTTCGGGTATAGATTTCTCACTGGAATCATTGATATTCTTTTAAAACTTACCGACACTACTAAATTGGTCAGATACATGTACAGTGAAGGAGTCTACCACCATTACTTTTATAATGGTCAAGAATTTATAGTAATGGACAAGTCTATCGTAGACAGACCAGACTTGTTAGAGATTCTTAAAGATAGAAACGAAATTCTTCTAGTTCATATCAGTATAGATTCTAGGATAATTGATATAACGGAAGACTTTAAAAAGTTTGCTTGTTATTTCAATAAATATACATGTAATTGGAATTATGTCCTTGATTATTGTTTATCTAGGTATTCACAGGCATCTATATTTGGTACAGATGATGCTATACAGATTCATTACAATAATGACGAGCTTACATCTAGAAAGACACTATTGAATACAGTTAAAGGTAATGAATTTGACATTTACGACACTATAATGACACACTAAATAAGTACAACAGAATAGGACCCATCATATGTCCCCCTACACTTTCTAAGATATATGTCGTCATTGATTCCCCAATCAATAAATAATGTATTATCAGAAGACAAACCAGTAGTAGCGGCTAATCTATTAACTTGTCCAGCTCTATTCGCTTCACTTTTTACAATTTGGAATAATGCAGAAGGTCCATTTGTTACTAGATTATTAACCTTTAAAAAATAATTTCCCTTTTGAATACTAAATGCTAGAGACCCGATTGTTCCGACTAGGTTTACGTTTGTTGTCGTAAATCCATTCACTCGAGAGTCTACGTATTCCTTTGTAGCGGCATCTTGGGGCAATATTGGGTCTTTTACATTTGTTATATTCTCTAAATTCATATCAAGACTACTATTAGTAATTATACAATCAGTGATATCTGTATTTTGTATGTGACATTCGTCTATATACGCATTGCCTTCAAAGTATACGGCCATTAATAATACTGGTATTTTTTATATCAGGCTTCAACTTGTATTAAGTTGAACTTAATGGTTATCTTTACTGATTTTTTCATTTGTAATTAGCTTGGTTTTTGGCCAATTTTCTCGTAATTGGCGCTCTAATATTTTTTTCTTTTACCAAACTTCTTAGTTGGTTTGAATGGAGTAGTAGTTGGAATTGTCGTAATTGGTTTGAATGGAGTAGTAGGTGGAATTGTCGTAAATGGTTTGAATGTAGTCGTAGTTGGAGCTGGTTCCAAGTCTGTTTGTATTGAAGTCATGACAAATTGTTTACTACTCTTGAATTCGTTATTTGGATTTATATAGGCATTAAACGCAGTAGTAATATAATACCCTTGACTAGTCTGGAATATTTGTACAGGCCATCCATTGTTTGCACCATTTATCCATCCATTTACACTGTCTACTGATTTAGTTTGAGATAGGTCTGAAAGCATTAACCCATTTCCCATACTTTTAGCGAATACCGAGTTCCCATTTATATTTAAGGCTCTATTTTTAAATGTTGATGTAACATTTACTCCAGTAGGTATTGTAGTTGTAGGCTTGAACGGAGTAGTCGTAGGCATTGTAGTAACAGGTTTGGGTGTAGTAGGCGGCGTAGGTGTAGAGATTGTTTTGATGAAAAAGACGTATGGTTCCTTACGTACAACGTATTTGCCATTCTGATATGCAATAATGCCATTATTTGATGCCAAAATGTAACCTCCTAAAAGAGACGTCTCATAAATGTTGAAATAACTATCTGGAAATGGGTCTGACGAGAGTCTAACAAACTTACCATAATGTGAAACATAATATTTGGCGTTGTCTGTTCCAAGTGATACGGTAGACCCAACGAATTTATCATTAACGATAGAAGAGACAGTGATAACTGGATTTACACTCTGGATGGTTAATCTAAATGACTCATCTGAACCATCTTTTACTTCAGTTGCCTGACTATCATATAAACGAAGTCTATAATCTGGATACATATGTCTAGCTATATAGATTTCATCTCCGTATCGCACACATCCTGTTTTACCGGATGTACTTTGGATAACTAATTGTGATGTCTCTCCTGTAACTCCTTGAACTTCTGATGCCTGCCCAACATTCATATTAAGTCTGTAATCTGGATACATATGTCTCGCTATGCGAATTTTATCACCGTAAAATACACAACCTGATTTATTTATGTTACCTTCAACACTCTGTATAACCAATTGTAATGGCTCATGTGTTTGGTCATATACCTCAGATGCTGTACCTATATGCATTTGTAATCTGTGTTTTGGAGATGTTGACTTTCCAATATGAATTTTATCACCATAAGATACAAAATCATTTGCTACAACATCATAATTCTCTGTACTTCTAGTATAAGTATAAATAAAGAATGCAAATAATACAATGGCAATTAGACCGGTGATTACAAGACTTGGAGGTATGGTATTCATAGTGTATTAATAGTAACTTTATAAAATAAATTTACGAATAATGAATTTAAATTTACGTTGTAGTGAGATTTTAGATACAATGTACTGAAATTAAATTTGCAATGTATTGTAATGAGAGCAAGTCTATTGATATCATTATACGCATTAATAAATTCATGCAAGAAAGGAGTAGGGCTGCCCAAGAATCTCAAATGGAAAGATTCTACTTCTAAAAGGTCAGATGCGAAATTAGTGGAAAGTTTAGGAATAGGATGGTATTATAATTGGGGTCCAAAGGCTCATTTTGAGTCGTTAAAAGTAAATTTTGTTCCAATGGTATGGGGAAGCAACACTCCGATTACCAGCTTAAATGGTAGTATGTATATATTGGGCTTTAACGAACCAGACCACTTGTGTCAAGCCAAAATGACTGTAGATACTGTACTTGTCCCATATAATTCTCAATCACAATCCATTAAAGACTCTCAATTAAAGATGAATACTGCAGCTGTCAAAAAATGTGGAAAATCTGCTATCGTTACATTCAAAAATCCAAATGTGTCTCTATGGGATTCTATTTATTCGCTTTCAAATAATGTTGGAGCACCAGGTACTGCTGGTGATTCTACAAAAGGATGGTTCAAGGAGTTTAGTAATAAAACTGACAAGTATCATTTTATACAAGTTCATTGGTATGGAGGAAAGAATCCTGGGGATTTTATACGTTATATCAAGAAGGTATATAATATGTATAAAAAACCAATTTGGGTAACAGAATTCGCACCACAAACTAGACAGCAGAGTATTGATTCGCCATGGAAGTATACTCGAATAGAAATTAATAATTTCATCAAAGAGACTGTTAACTGGATGGAATCTAAATCGTACATTCATAGATATGCTTGGCATCATTCTTATGTTGGTAGATGTGCATTATTCAACACAGACGGAACTCTTACTAAAACTGGGAGATACTATAGAGATGTTTGATACAAAATTTGAGAGAATAATTGACGTACAGTTTTTAAGCGGTCGCTTTTCGCTTTTTGAAAATGTATTTAAAGACTACCCGAAATTAAAGTAATGGAATATGATAAAGTCTGGTTAATAACTGGCATTGGTGGCCAAGATGGGAGTACATTTGCTGACTTGCTATTGGAAAAGGGTTACAGGAACGTTCATGGGATTATTCGACGTTCAGCTGTATTTAACACTCAGAATATTGACCACATTTTTGATAAATTGACATTGCATCATGGAGACTTGACTGACCAAATGTGTATACATAATATTATTCAGAAAGTAAAACCTGATTATATTTGTAATTTTGCAGCAATGAGTCACGTAGCTGTCTCTGATGAGCTTCAGAGGTATACAATAGAAGTGAATACATTGGGATTACTATCTATCCTTCAATCAGTAAAGTCATTAGGGCTTGTAAAAACAAAAGTATATCATGCGTCAACATCAGAAGAATTTGGTAATGAAACAAGTGGTGATACTCTTTTGAATGAAGAATCTAAACGTTCTCCTGTGTCTATATATGGGATTTCCAAGTTGGCAGCAGAAGGAATTTGTAACATGTACAAGAATGGATTTGGTATGTTTGTAGTTACGTCAACACTTTTTAACCATGAAGGACCGCGGAGAGGAAGAACATTTGTTACTCAGAAAATTTGCGATTATGTTAAAAGATATAAAAGGAATACTGGTAATATATCACCACTTCAACTTGGTAATCTCAATGCTAAAAGAGATTGGGGATATTGTAAAGACTATATGGAAGCAGTATACTTGATGTTACTTTCAGATACACCTGAAAATTATGTAATAGCGACAAAGGAGACTCATACGGTTAGGGAATTTTGCGAGTTGGCTTTTAGGGAAATCGGAGTTTCATTGTTATGGGGTGGAAGTGGAAAATCAGAGTTTGCTATTGATAAAAGTACTGGATTCACTATGATAAAGGTAAATGAAAAATATTATAGACCAATTGATATAGAATGCTTGATAGGAGATTACTCTAAAGCTGAGAGAATATTGGGATGGAAACCAGCTACCTCATTCCAAGAATTAGTTAGACTTATGATGAAATAGTTTCCGCTGATGAATTTTTGGTAGTGTATTCATTTAGCTTCTCTGATGAATTGCCTTTGATAAAACAGTATATAAGCATGTTCATTTATGATTTTATCTTGGCTTGTTTTCCTCACATTTTCGTCGTCGAAAGTATACCATTCGCCATTAATGTCTTTACATGCTGAGAGATAGTGTCCATCTGTACTTGTCCCAATATGGTAATTAACAGCATATAATGAATACATATAATTATTCTTGTCGCATTTCTTTTTAGAGACCTTGTTTGTCATATTCAAATTGTATGGGAATGTGACTAGGCTCTTTATTTTATTACCGTCATTAGTGTATCGTGAAAGATGTAGGATAAGAATATTGGGAAGAGTCCAAAATGTATTATCGCCAAGATAACTATCTATACATCCGGACAACGTATCATGTTGAATAGGTAATGATAAACAGTTGAAAAATTCAAATAAAATTTCGTCGTCATTGGTAGTTCTAATCAATGAGCCGTAAAAATTATGCAAGATAAATGAAGATTTGTTAAGTGCATGTTTAATAAACTCCTTATAATACTTGACGTCCAATGTATCTCTTTCAGTTATCTCAGGGCCATTTATTTTATATTTTACATTATATTGTGTAGCTGTTTCAAGAGTATCTATAATCTTAATTAGGAACTCGTGAGAATCCTCTTGATTACTACTGAAATGCTTGTGGAATCCTGATGCATTTATCACAGTGTTATCAGTCCATAATTTGTCTAAAAGGTTTATAAAACTCGAATATATTACGTTTTGTCCTGGTATATAATTCTTTAATAAATGGTCAGTCAACGGTAATGTATGAGATAAACATTGTATAATACCATTCATCCAACATGAATATCTATAATTTCTTATACCTATCTTCCCATTCTTCTCGAGTCTTTCTCTCTGTATCTGTAGATTGTAATGTTTGTAAAGGTCGTAGTACATTAGAAGCTACGCTGTACTTTATATTTCAGTTTTGACTGTCGTTGTTACATGTATAAAAAAATCCAACACAATTGTATGATTGATGACACAAAGAATCTCGTTAAAAATTTCAAGAATGTATTAAAAGAATATCTTGGAATTTACAATGATTTTTTAACACAGACATCTGTAAGACATAATGATTATAATTTACAAATGTATTCAACATTTTATATCCCTAATAATAATATAAAGTTCTACTGTCTTGTCGTCTATAATACGTTGTATTTTTTCAGTGTTTCAAGTGATTCAGTGATAGAGTATGACTTTTATATTAGACTGAATGGGATTTTTAACACAAATGTTCTCTTGGAAGGTTATATGTATGACAAGGTCTTTATGGTATCGGACATTTTATTACTGAACAAACTTCCGTTAAGTGTAGAATATAGTATACGTTATAATGTACTATATGACATTCTTTCTCCTATTTTATCTAAATTATGTAACATTAATAATGCATTAACTATACAGATTCACAAAGTTTTTACCGAATTGCCGTCATGCAACTCTCAATTGTATGTTGAAACTGTATTAGGGCATTCTAAGAGCAATGTGCGAATAAAAAATATAGATACCACTACAGAATTTGAAAAAATAATTAGACCAACTTCTCAATCTGATGTCTATAAAGTATATGACCCAGATACACAAAATTATCAAGGGATACTATATGTGAAAAGCATTCAGGATTCAAGATACTTGTTGGAAACATTTAAAGAATGTAATGAATTAAAGATAAAATGTAAATTCAATGAAAAGTTCTCTAAATTCACCATTGAAAGACCAATTGACTTTGAGAAGAGATATTCTACTGTTCATTGAATTGTTAGAAATCATTAGCAGATAAACGGCTTTGAGAAAAGAGAGTCATATATCTCTAATTCTGAATATAATGTCCAATTAGAGCCATTGAGTACATCTACTACATTGTAATTACAATCAATCATTCTAGACATCAATTTGGTGTCATTTACTCTATTAGCACTTTTAAATCTATAACAAAATGGAGATAAATCGCCAACTTCACACTTGTGGAATAATATGTTATGCCCGGAAAAGTCTATCCTTGGAATATTACAGGTATAATGAGGTGTTGTATTCACTAATCTTGAAGTCCCGATGTCTTCATTAAGTTTAGTATCAATGTTATCTTTGTTTTCTATGATATATTTTGCTATATCTGTCGTCATAACCATACAAGTACCTGAAATCATCGGTTTTGATTCAATATGTGCTATAAATGGTCCTGCAAAGAATTTACTAGGTGGGCACTTTTGTAACCATTGTAACAACTTTTCAAAATTAAACAGGGTAGACATGTTTGTACGTATTATATAATCTACTGGCTGATTGTCGGTAATTACTTGTAATCCTGAAATACTTTTGTGAATTATGTTACCGAATGTATCAGGGAATTGTGTATAAATATCAATGTACCCATTACGGCATACACTATGAAGTTTTGTTCCACCGTAAACAAAATATAATCTTAAACTGTCCTTTACAATTGAAGTCGAGATGCTTTGTATCAATTGATTTTTAAACAAAGTGTCCTTGTCTGTTATCACAACTAGTATAGCTACTAACATATTGGTCATTGATGCAATGCAAAGAATAATAAGAGAATATGTACGTAGTAATGGTTCTTTCGTTCACGATTGCTTGTAAAAATTTTCTTTTATTACAAGTACAATGAGTAAACTATATGATAACATTTTGATGTCATTTGTCTCTGGGGTAGCATATACTAGTGCATTTATCCTAACAATGAGATTCTTTAAAATTGTCGGATTTTTCAATGAGAATAACATAGAAGAAAGACAAGAAACTGAAGAAGACATTGAATCCGATGATTCTGAATCCACTGTTATTTGAACTGTACTGTATTAAATGTATTTAAAGACTCGTCGTAGTACTTGTTAACATGCAAAAGTCATTGGTATACGTTCATATAGGAGATGCATTCCCAGAATACCTTATTGACAGTCTATTTCAGACTTTGCTGATAAATGGAAGCGAGATTGATATCTATATTATTGTAAATGATGCCAAGATTCAGGCGTATCAAAACTTGATAAATGAGATTGATTTTGATACTTACGCCCTATCTATCAACAGAATACAGATTATAAGTATAGAGAGTCTGAGTGTCGAAGACTATAGTATTCCATCAGATTTGGTAACATTCCGCAATGGATTTTGGTTACACACTACGAAAAGATTTTTTGTTATAAAGGCATTCATGTCAAAATATAAAAAGTCTCTAGTGTTTCATATAGAGAATGATGTCATGATGTACAAATCATTCAATACAATTTACACAACACAATGCGCTCAAGGAAACGATATCTGGGTAGTAAAGGACTCTCCACATAGAGTAATTCCTAGTATTATGTTTTTTCCAAATTTATCAAGTATTACTGCTTTGACAGAATACATCAAGACAGTTAATAAGAGAGAGGGATTTAAGAACGATATGGATATATTAGGGTCATACGACAATGTTTATACACTTCCTACCTTTCCTGGTAACGGAAATACAATGATTTTTGATGGAGCAGCTATTGGGCAATTTCTAGGAGGAATAGACCCTAGAAATGTAGGAAAAACTTCTAGCGCAGAAGACTCTTTGAGTGTTTATAAGAAAACTAGAAGGTTTGAGAATGAGACGAGTGAGTTCAAGGCTAACTTGTACAAGTATATAGTTAAAAAAGTTCATACTGGTAAAAGTAACGTGAATGTATTTGTACTAAAGGATAATACTGGTTTCACAAGTATTGCTAACATTCATGTCCATTCGAAACGTTTACAAATGTTCTCATCTATAAATACCATCAATTATTATGATATTATCTCTGGAGATAGAGTGATAAATGTATGTGACTTGATATTTACCACCCCAGAAATCTATAAATTTCACGTAAAAAGTAATTGTAGGCAAGACAAGTTTGTAGTTGTGCAAAATTTTGATAATGTCAATTTAGAAGCATTAGAAGAAATTATCACTTCTACTGGGCTAAAGACTTTAAAGATATTTGTATATACGCATATACTTGCCCATTTTCAGGCATATGTATTACCAGGTCTTCCATCTTGTGTGTCTTATATTTTGTATATTGGAAATTCAGACCATTGTTTTGATGAAACTTATACACGTCTTGTCAATGATAATAAAATTGGCCATATTTACGCACAAAATTTGAATATCATATCTGATAAATGTACATTGTTACCAATAGGTATTGCTAATAGAATGTGGCCACATGGAGATATATCTTTAGTGTACAATACAATGCATTCAGTGTATAATAAGAAAAAGACTGGGTGCATGTATGTGAATATAAATATTGGGACGTTTCCTTATAGACGGAATATCCGTGATGCTTGTATTAAAAATGGTTTCAAGTCGAGTAATTCAAAGCCATACAATGAGTATCTCGAAGAGTTGTCTAAATTTAGGTTTTGTTTGTGCGCGAGAGGAAATGGTCTGGATACTCATAGATTCTGGGAGTCATTGTATCTCGGAGTTATACCTGTAATAATCAATAATGAGTATACAAATTCGGATGCGTTTACGACAAATTTGAAAGACCTTGGTGTGCCATTTGTTGAAATCAGAAACTTGTCTGAATTGAAACCAGATAATTTCAGTCTAGATAGGTATCGTAAAATTATCAGTGAAAATACAAGTTCCGTATTCAATTCCAATGGACTACGAATTGGAGATTTGTTTTGATTTAATTTAATATATATTGTAGTGTACTGGCGTGATGTTTATGAAAGTTTAAAGGCTATTATTAAACTGATGCAGATACATATACTTATAGATGACGATGTGCTAGACCCTAATCCTCCTGCAATTCCCATCGCCTTTGCATCTGATGCAGCTTTAATGTCATTGTCTATAGCAGTTGCCACTTCTGCCAATCCACTTTGATTTAAAATACATTTTGCGACGGCATCCAAGTTTAACTTTTGTTCGATTTTACCAATATCAATCTCTCCATCCGGTCCACAATCCATTGACGAAAAATTTTGGGCTTGAGTGGCGATTGAATTCATTGCACATTCTGCAAATTGAGAGTTTTGTAGCCGTGTAGTCAACTTGTTTATATTTTTGGTAAGATTATCACTTATAGTTGTGCTAGATAAAGGACCAGCTGCTGCTTCAGCCTTTGATTCTAATTTCTGTTTCAATTGATTAGTGATTTCTGCACTTAATTTTTGAGATGAATGACAATTCAATGTAGCGACTATCTTTGACTCTTGAGAGACTCCACTTATTTTAATCTTTTTACATTTTAAATCACTAACATTTATAACTTGTACACCCATAGCGGTATTCCTACATAATGCAGTTTGACTTTGGAGTATCTCTGTAAGAGTTTCGTTCACTACTTCTACTTTGTTTGTACTAATACTAACCGCTTGACCCATGATGTTATTACTAATACATGCATAAAAAAAAAACACTTTGATTTTTTTTTATAAGTAGTAATAAAGTATAATGACCAATACAGAAATCGCCGTAATTATTCTAGTAATTGCAATATTTACATTTGTTGTCTATATTCTTACTACTACAATTGACAGTATGACTGAAAAAATGACAGATAAAGAGTTTGAAAATAAGGTTTTAAAATTCTTTAATAGTAGTACCAAACCTAAATTCTCAGATTACACGGAATTAATAAAGGGTACAAGTAACCTTAAATACAAAACACTTGACTCATTTTTGTTTCTACGTAAGAGACGCCCGTTAAAACCTAGGCATCTGAGTGAAATGAGAGTCCCCAAAAAACTTGTTACATGGAAAAGGAAGTCTAAAAAGTAGACGATTTCAGATATTTGTCTAATAATTCAACAAGTATGTCGCCATGACATCTCTCTGGCTTGCACCAACATCAAAGTGTCTTGTCTCTTAATTCGAGAATTTACACCAATATGAGTCTTCTTTTGGATATCTATTATTGTTTATAAACACTATTGCTTTACGTCCAATATAAGTATTACCACAGTCTTTACTCCATTCTTCAAGATTATCGTATAATGGTCTTATAAATTTTACTTTTACATTAGTTACTACTGACATTTCTCATACTTTGCGTATTGAATTTCAGTTTTGATTTTATAATAAAAAAAACGCTACAGCAAAAGACATTAACGATGAAAGGAAGAGTAAACATACAACAATAAAAGCAATGATACCATAGGTCATTGTATTGTCCTCTTCTTCTGTTGTTAAAGGTATATCGATTGTCTCCCCTGAAGTAGTGTTAGCTTGTATACTTCCACCTCCTACATTAGTTGTTGTAACAGTCTTGTTTTCAACTACAGTCTGTTGACAATTCTGTGTTATATTGTCTATTGATAAATCTGTGGCAGTCAAATTGTCAAATGTAATTCCGCAACAAAGTATATTGGCAGTTCCTGGAGCTTCCGGTTGCGCAGGTTTTCCTAAAACAGCCCAATTCTTACCACCATCAACATCAGATATTGGCAAATGAAGAGCTATAACCTTTTTTTTTGCGAATTCCTCAGCGGCAGCTGTTGTTAATTTACACGATTTGTGCCTCCAATACATTGGCAGTGGACAAAATAAAGCTCTGGTCTCACGAACTGGTGCTGCTTTAAAATCGCTAGCCATTATCCATTTTAGTGGTAGTTCAGTTGTCCCTGAATCATACCACCAATCAGCTGGAGGCATAACACCTGCATTACCCCACTTGTTCAAGTGACCTTTCATCTCATTAACGCATATATGAGTTAGTTTATGTGCATGATGATTGTCTGTTGTATTCCAACATTCACTTGTTGGAAATTCCCAATCGGCGAATTCTCTGAGATATTTAAGGTAATATTCGTTATAATTACTATTCGGTGCATGTGGATAATTTTGCATTTCCGTACAAGCTTTATATCTTGCTTCGTAACGTTGATATGCTGCATTATCTGATTTCCATTGTTGAAAATCTGCATCATATCTATCAGTTTTATCGATATAATTCTGTACAGCTGTATTACATGCATCCACTTGATTGCTCATATTACTATAAGTACGAAAAAAATTAAAAACTTGTTTGAAAACCGTGTTTAATGTCTATTCGTATTTTTTTAGTACAAGTAAAGAATGTTTGACACCCCATTGTTTATTTGTAGTACGCTTTGTAACCATTGTATAGAGTTTGCAAATATTATGAGTGAAAATTCTAAAAAATTCGAAGACGTTGTGGTATTGAATATAGATGTAGATAATGTGTCTGGAAAACGCCCACAAGCGTATTATGACCTTCAAAATATTCTAGAATGGAGAATAAAAAGTGTACCGACAATTGTAACACCAAAGGCTGAAGAGGTTTTATCTGGAGATGATGCGTTCAAGTGGTTAAAGAGTCAGGTTAAAGTTTCACTTGGATTATCTACAGGTGATAATAATACGTTTTCTAGATTTGGAGATGATTCATGCATTCTTAGTAAAGAAGACCGTAATGCAACTAATAAGTTTACAGACAAGAAGAGTGGTATTATATCTCAACAATATGAAAGAATGGCAGAAGAGAGGAAGGAAGAGATACTTTCTAGAACAGGACCTACAAGAGAGTTATCTCCACCAATATGCTAATGTTTTTTTATAGTATATTGATAAACATGAATACAACTGTATTACTGATATTAGGATTAATTGTATGCTCTGTATGTGCTATATTGTCAACTGGTGGAGGTATAGGTGCCTATTTTCTGTTAAAAAAGGAGGAAACTACAACTCCTACTGTTACTAACTCGAGTTTATATACACTTCCTACAACGACTACGCCAGGAACGACTACGCCAGGAACGACTACGCCAGGAACGACTACGCCAGGAACGACTACGCCAGGAACGACTGCCTCTACTAAGTTGCCACCACTACCACCTCCTATTCCTGGACAAAAAAAGAAGACTAAAAATACTAAAAATACTACATCTACTCCTGTCAAGTACGGTGATAGAATTCATATCGCAAGACATATGTATCCTAATTATAGATTATATTTTTACGCACAAGAAACAGGAGAAGACGCAAATAGAATAGATGACCCGTTTCAATTAGAAATGGTAAATACAAATACAGATGGCACTTCGAAATGTATAAAATACAACGATATATTGTACATACAAAGTCATACTTGGAAAGATTATAGATTAAGGTTATACGATGGAAAAGCTACATCTCCTCTTTATGCCAATGATACACATGTTCTATTTATGATTAAAAGTGTCGATGGTAAATCTGGATGTGTAAATTATGGTGATAAAATACATATAGTAAAACAAATTTCTAATAAACATAAACTTCATTTATACAATGGTAAAGCGACAGAAGTATACGACCAGAGCCATGAGCCTACTCAATTAGTCATTCAAAAAGCAATTTAATAACCGATACAATACATCCATGTGATGATTAAACTTTTTTTTATAATTATTATTATATGGATACTACTGTCATAATTATAGTATTGGTAATAATTTGTGTAATCTGCATTTCTAGTATAGGTGGAGGTTTGGGTGTGTATTTCTTTTACCCTGATTCGCCTACAACTAAACCTGTTGTTAAAGCAGCAGGCCCAGTAGAAGTAGCTAAAAAGGACGGTATAGATAGAAATATGTATCCAGCATCTTGTATTGATTCAAAGGGTAGCAGTTATTACAAGACTTTATTAGCCAAACCCACTAGTTCTTGGACAGGAGAAGAGAGAAATACTGTTATTTATAATTTAGACCAATGGGGTTTGTCTGGTAATCCAGCTATTGATAATGATACTTTAAAAAAGTCAGTCGAAACTTGTGATAATATATATCCAAAATCTTGCAAAGAGTCCAAGAGTGTCCCTTATTATAAAAATATGATAGCAAAAGACGACAAGACATGGACAGACGACGAGAGAAATACTGCCATATATAATCTACGTAAATGGGGATTGTCCGCTCGTTCTGACGTTGATAATAAAGGTTTAAAAAAGGCATTAGAAAATTGTGACAATTATTGGGTACAAACGTGCGAAGACGCCAAGAGTATCCCATACTTTAAAAACTTGGCCAATGCCAAAGCAGCATCAGTATGGTCCGCGGATGACAGAAATACAGTTATTTGGAATATGGACAAATGGGGGCTACATACATATAATGATGCTGTCAAGATGTATAATGCTGACTTGAAATTAAAGTTGAGAGATTGTAACAAATGAGTAGTCTATATACTATACCACAATGAGTCAGTCGCTACGTACACAAATGTCTTTGGGTTACTCTGAGTTAATGTATTGACATTCGTAGCCAAATTACTAATAGTAATGTTGGTAATATCATTAGTGGTAGACAAATACAACATTTTTCCATTAATACTTGAAACAGGCATTGTAACAATTAAATTTGACAATGTAACACCTCCAGTCTTTAGAATAGATATACATGCAGAATCACCAAGGACTAAACTAGACCCTTCTGTAACGTCAAATGTTTGAGGTCTCACGGAGAGTGTTTGAGTATAAATCCCACCACTTGTTACATTAATTGTATTTGCTTGTGTAGAGTAAAATGTACAAGAGTCTCTCTTGAATTGTGCAAAGGGGGTTTGTGTTATGTCATTTCTACTAGGGATAGTAGACATATTGATTCCACTATTCTCTGATACATATAATCCCAATCCTCCTCCTCCCGATATACTAGCATTCACGATGGTTAGTCTATTTGTAGAATCTTCAGTATAGACTCCGGCGTACACTTCATTATCACTTCTTTCGAATGTAATTTGGCTTGATAATTTTGAGCCTATTTGGTTTGGTACATAACCTATAGACAATGCTGAAGGAAACGATATAGTATTATTGACACCCTCCAAAGGAGCTCCAGATATATGTAAGTTAGTTGCTCTTTCGGTAGTAATTGTATTTGTTCCTATCAGGGTTGGCTCTGATAAAAAGAGTGAGGCCCATAATGGAATTGTACTTCCAGTAGAGCTATTGTCTGTAAGTGTAGTAGGAAGTATAGTTAATCTAGACCCAGAAGTCATACCATGTGACGTCGATACAAACGGAATGTCTTCAAACAAAACTCTAGTCTTGACTAGCGCATTTCCAATAGTACAATTTGTATTTACGAGATTACTACATGACGCATTGGTTACTATCATATTTGTATTCGTAGAATTGGTAATGACTATATTAGTTCCAGTGCATGTCGTGAATCTAAGTGTAGATGTAGTAATATTTGTAAAAGAATTTTCCAATGAAATAAGATTGGAAATTGACGCATTTCCAATACTGGTATTTGTAGTAATAGTAGACAGGTTTCGTATATTCCCAGTACTTATGCTTGTTGCGCTAATCGCTCCCTGAGTAGATGACCCTGTAACACGTAATGACGCTGATGTTAAAGATGTGACAATAAGATTTGTCATTGATGCAGATGTATTTAACAAGTTACTTATAGTGAGATTAGTACCAGATAAATTATCACATATCTCATTTTGCGTATATAATGCACCGACTGTGGCTTGTGTAGAATTAATTACTCCGATACTCGAACTAACAAACCAAGAGTTTCCGCTACTAATACTGACAGCATTTGTTGAGCCTTGAGATGTCTCACCAGATATTAAATTTGTTACATTAAGAATACCAATCGTACTTGAATCAACGTTCAATGACGTAACTGTAGCATTAGTAGAATACAAGTTACCAGTGCTTGAAAGTGTAAATATAGCTACCCCTATAGTAGAGTAGTCTATGTACAGATTACCAATAGTAGCCAGAGGAGTGACGACAGATGATGTACTTATTGTCCCATTATTAACGATTCCTGTAAGACTAGATAGACCGCTTGCAAATAAAGTTCCACATGTACTAGGTCCAAGATTAGACTTGGGCGAATTTAACATAGTAGAAATAATCAAATTGGAAATGGACGAGTTTACGATAATTGCATTTGTTATAGACGAATTTATAGATACAATGTTGCCATTGATACTACCAGATGTAGATACATTGACACTCCCATTAGTTACATTCAAATTTCCAGACAAGATGCTTACATTTCCACTAGATACATTCAAATTTCCAGACAAGATGCTTATATTACCAGTAGATACACTTAGACTTCCAGATGATAAATTTACATTTCCATTAATTATACCAATATTTCCACTAGTGACAAGTAGATTAGAATTGGACATATGCATACCACCACTACGCACAGTGACGTTCCCAGACGATACATTGACATTCCCACCTGATACATTTACGCTTCCTGCAAAAACTGCCCCCGAAGTAATATTTGCATTTCCTCCAATTGAAATGCTTCCAGAAGTTATGAATACACTTCCATTAAAGTTTGCATTTCCTCCTAGACGTAATACACTACTCGCACTTGTAGCATTTATATTACCACTTAGATTCAGATTACCCGAACTTTGGTAAAATTCTCCAACGAGTTTGACTAATTGTGTGTTTAAATTAGTCGAAGTACAATTTATAAAGCTAGAGTCTGACGCATTCAAATTTGTAGTCGTTGTGTTGGTCACATTCAAGTTCAAAAGGTTTCCGGACGAGCCTGAAATCTGAGCTGAGTTCGTTGTACCGTTTACATATAGACTACCACATGTCAATTCTGAATTAATTATAGCATTCTTATCAATGTACATTCCTCCACTAATTGTAAGACTTGCAGTTGTAGCGTTAACTGGTGAGGTGTCTCTTATACTTATCTTTGATTCTGATGTGAACGTTGAATTGGTATAGTAAACAGAAGACACAGTATTAATTGGGCCAGCTCCATTACCGATAATAATCTTATCTACTGGGATAGATGATACACCAGTTCCACCATAAGGAACTCCGACTACATTTCCAGACCACGTACCGTTGGAAATGTTTCCTACTTGTGTTATTTGTGTCTGTGATGCATTGACTGAAAATATATTAGAAGTAAGCGTAAGTCCAGTGCCAGCAGAATAAGACGTCTGAGTTATAGTGTTAACAGCAGCGTCGACATATCCCTTTGTCGCCGCGTCATTTGCGAGCAATGGAGTGCCAACTTCTGTTAATCTAGCAGACCTATTCTTTATACCACTTAATACAGTTATACTACCAAATTCCTTTGTTACTTCTTTTGACTGAGACATGATATTATTATAGATTATATTTTTAAGTTGGATTTCAAACTGAGATAAACGATTCACTGTTCACTAATAATATTTACCAATGGAATGTATTCATACTGACTTTGTTGTCACTATTATAGAGATATGTTGTTACCGCATCTTCCATAGTAGAATGTGGTAGTATATCAGCTCCTATTGAAGAACTAGATGTATCGGAAGAATCTGTAGAAACTTGCTCATATTGCGCGTCTTCATCCTTTATTTCATAATACTCTGTCTCATATCCGATACATCAATAGTTAACTAATACTACAAGTGATAGTTAACCAAGCAACTTATATCTAAGTAGGCTGTATCTGGCATATAATTTTTAATTGTTTTACCAATTTTTAACAAGAATGTT
>Ga0102919_1000015_pt1 | contig 66674 bp, 90 predicted proteins | sample Colrivmet1563A02_FD_78203 | JGI IMG/M metagenome (GOLD analysis project Ga0102919, IMG submission 78203) | Estuarine microbial communities from the Columbia River estuary - metaG 1563A-02 | ecosystem: Environmental > Aquatic > Marine > Intertidal zone > Estuary | place: USA: Columbia River... | reverse complement strand
CGGCACATACCGCGAAGACCAAGCCGCAGAACATTTTAAAAACCACAAATCAAAGGAGAGCAAGAATGACAAAAGATGAAGCAATAGACATAATGATGGAAAGCATTAATGCAGATAACTTAGCGTTAGGCATAAAGGCCGGATTAGATGAAGCAGCACTAAAGTCTCAGATTGAGCAATCACAACCAAGCCTTGGTTTTATGATGTCAAATATCTATGACAAGTTAAAGGCAAAGGGAGCAATTGCTTAATGAAGCTCAAGTTCGGATGGGGTAAGTGGGATAGTTGGGGCATCGGTCTCTTCTACTGCAATTATGATAAGAGTATCTGCCTTGAGTTAGTGCACTGGTATTTCTACGTTGAGGTTTGGACTAAGAAGGACTTCAAGTAATGTGGTCCTGGGTATTAGCAGTAATCGGAGTAGCAGGCATCTACTTCGTAGGCCGCAAGACTATTTGGGGTTGGCTAATACTCTGCGCCAATGAAGTGCTATGGATTACCTACGCAGTGATAACAGAGCAGTACGGCTTTATCTTTTCCGCTATTGCTTACGCCGCAGTTTATGTGAAATCATTTATCCACTGGAGAAGGGATGAGGAATAAAATGGATGACAAGTACGCCAAAGAATATACGAAGCTGCACGAGAACCGAAAACAACAGTTCAATCATTATAAAGAGAAAGATGATTGGCACCATGAACCGCTCTCAAATACAACTAAGCCAAAGGTAAAGCCAAAGCCAGACCCTGCTACCGTTGAGGCAGCGTTACGTCTGGAGGAAGAGTTGTGGGCCTCGTAGAGTTTGATTACCACGCAGCTATGACGGAAGGCCATACCTTCAATGAATTAGTTGCGCAGCGTCTTCGTGCAGAGGGTATTGGTTGTACCGTCCCTGAGTTAGAACTTGTCACCTCGGACGCTGATATCAGGCGCCTAACAAAAGAAGAGAAAGACATCATTCTAGATAACGGTTTAGTTCTAGAGGTTAAGTCGCGTAACTTAGGTTTCTCAGAGGACCCATCTGTATTCTGGCAATCTAATCTTTATGTAGATACCTACTCTGGTTACGAAGCCAAAGAGGTCAAGCCCTACGCATATGTGATGGTCAGTCAGAAGTCAGGCAATATGTTGGTTGTTCACTCCAACACTAAGGAACATTGGTTCAAGCACACAACGCAAGACCCGTATCGCAAGATCACCGAGACCTTCTATAAGATTGATAGGAAGCACCTGACTACTTGGGCTTCCTTAGTGGATGAGTTAAAAAGCGGTCGCTGAGAAAAAAGCGTCCTCGGCGTTAAGCCTCGTTAGGAAAGTCTTCTTCTAACTCGTCTTTGTATCCGTGCGTTCTTTCAGCGTGGCAGTTTGCGCACACGAGCTCGCACTTGTCTATCTCAGCCTGAAGGTTCTCAATGGAGAACCCAGAGCGTGCCATATCAGCCACGTTGCCTCGTTTGCCATCAACGATGTGGTCAAACTGCATCACGTAAGGTGGATACGAGATACCGCAATCGGCGCAAGGGTTCGTGCCCTTAACGCCATCAATGTAAGATTTATTACGCCGTCTTATGAGGCGATTATTCTCCGCCGTTTTTTCTTTGATGGCAGGTGCGTTCTTAAAGTAATGTCTGCGAGAGGCTTCTCTTTGCTGGACTTTATCCTTAAATGGCATAGGAGACACCATACACTATGACCATGACCTGTGTTAAGTGTGACCACGAGATGGAATTGGGTGTCTGCACAGTAGACACTTGTAAATGCATTTGCGCATATAAGGTAGACCAATGACAGTCAAAGTTTACGGCCCTTACGAAGATAAGTCCAAGGGTGGTCGCAAGAAGATGACTATCTACAACACAGTAACGAAGAAGTTCAAATCTACTAACGCAGCTCGTTATGAGAAAGAAAAAGAATTAGGCAAGAAGCTTCCTAAGAGCAAGCACGTTGACCACAAAGACAATAACAAGCACAACGAAGGAAAGAAGAACCTCCAGGTAATGGATGCTTCTAAGAACATCGCAAAAGGTAACCAACACAGAAAGAAGAAAAAATAATGACATACGATGAAAACGGTAGATTTAAAGTAGGTGGCGCATACGACCACAGGGGAAGAAAAGTTGGTTACGACGCTGCAGATATGAAGAACGGCATTAGCGATACTAGCAAGGGATACAGCGACAACCCACAGTACCTAGCGCGTGAAAATGACTATTTAAAAAATCACCCAGTAAGTACTGGAAAGTCAGATATGGGTCATCATCAAGGAACAGGCCATGACTCAGACATGGCTAGTAACCACGGAGGACATCGCACTGTGAACGATGTTCGCACAGACATTCGTCACGGACTAAACATTCATAAAGCAAATGGAACAAAAGAGTTTGGTGGGTTGTTATCTGCAGAACGCATTGGGTACAACGCCCGCAAACATCATTACGTAAAGGCCGAACACGAAGCGTTTATGCAGACACCTGCAGGACGAACTAAGGCTGCAAATGATGCACGTGCAGCACAGCCAGCAAAGTCACTTTGGGATTCAGAGCCTAGTGCTCCCGCAAGTAAAGCCGCACCTGCAGTAACTTCAAGTAAAAAGACTCGGACAAAGACAAAGTTGCCAAATGACACCCTTGGTGGAGCTGTTAAGCACGTAATTGGAAAATTGCGTAAAAGATAATGGCAGCATTAGGAACAGCTCAAGCAATGATTGACATTGCTCGCAGAGAAGTCGGCGTAATTGAAGGCCCAAAGGACAACGAGACCAAGTACGGTAAGTTTACAAAGGCTAACTTCCTACCTTGGTGTGGAAGTTTCTGCATGTGGGTAGCTAACGAGGCAAAGGTTAAGATTCCTAATACTGTCTCTACAGTTGCAGGTGCAGCAGCATTTGAAAAGATGGGCACATGGTTTGAAGCAGACTGTGGTCAAACACCTCAACCAGGAGATATCCTGTACTTTGATTTCCCAGGAGATGGTGTCAACCGAATTTCTCACGTAGGTATCTGCTCAGGCATTATTGCCGATGGCGTTGTAGCAACCATTGAAGGAAACACCTCTGGCAAGAAAAAGGGTGACCAACGCAATGGTGGCGAAGTATGCGAGCAGGTTCGTGCCTACAAGCCAAACAAAAAGAAGGTTCTAGTCTCTATCGTAGGTTGGGGCCGTCCTAACTACAAGGGCAACGAGGTCAAAGCTGAGGTGCCCGTCTCACAGGCTCCAGCGTTCCCAGGACCCGTTACGCCAGGAGATACTGGTGCAGACGTCAAGGTTGTACAAGAGGCTCTAGGCCTGCGTGCAGACGGCATATACGGCGATGCCACTAAGAAGGCAGTTATTGCTTTTCAAGACAATCACGACCTAATTGACTCAAATGGCGTGGTTGGACCGAAGACTTGGGCTGAATTGGTCAAACTACTCTAATCAGACATTCCCCAAAAGGCCCCCCTGGATGGTAATCTAGGGGGGTTCTTCTATCTGGGGGTAAGTATGACAACTATCGTTGCTGTTCAATACAAAGACAAATGTGTTATGGCTGCAGATAATCAGGTAACTAGTGAGGGTGGTCGTCGTTACAACCATCCAGATATGAAAAAGATTGCAAAGCGTGGGGCTTTTTTAATTGCAGGAAGTGGCGAAGTTCAACCTTGTGATGTTGTGCAACATATGTGGAACCCACCAAAACTAAGTTTAAAAGACTCTGAAGATATCTATCACTTTATGATTGTTAAAGTTATGCCTTCTCTTCGTAAATGCCTCACTGATAATGGGTATGACTTCAATGAGGGTAAAGAAGGTGGAAAATCAGGGGAAGGTAGGTTTAACTTCCTCATGGCTGTTTCTGGAGAAGTATTTGACATTGCCGATGATTTATCTGTTTGCCGTTCTGAAGGTGGCGTTTATGGAGTTGGCTCTGGTTCGGACTACGCTGTTGGGGCTATACACGCAGGCTCTACACCAGAGAAAGCAATTCAGATTGCAGCAAAGCTAGATGTCAATACCTCTGGACCTATCCAGGTTGTTGAGCAGTACAAGTAGTCTGGTACTGTAAAGGCATGAGTAACCGCCAAGATAAGATTGCAATAAACAAAGCTGAACAACAAGATTTCCTAAAAGGAAAAAAACGCACCGCTATTGAAAAACGCTGGGAAGAAGCACAGCTAAGAGCCGCCACAATGCAGTCTGTATTGGGCTATATGGTTGAACAATATGAAGAGCACCGAGACGAACTCTCTGAAGAAGTAGTTGCTCAAACAGAGGAGCAGATTACTCTTCGTCGTACTGAGATTGAGGACTTCTTAATGTCTGAGCAAAAAATATGTCTAGAAGCACTAGAAGAGTACAACGATACCGTCACTAAGATAAACTACGATACAGAGGAGAAAAACGGATGAGGAATCTAATGTCAACATTGAAGAATGTATTGATGCGTATTGTTGCGGTATTTGCAGCAAGCGGTCTTGCAGTAATTGGTGCTGGTGCCGTTGCAGGTATTCCAGTAGCAAAAGCAGTACTAGTTGCTGGTCTGACTGCGGTTGCCGCAGTTGTTGAGAAGTTAGCTCGTGCATTTATGGATGATGGAAAGCTAACACTTGATGAGATTAACTCAGCATTTTCTGTCGTTGATAAGGGCGCAAAGACAGTTGCGGATGTAGAAGTTGAAGAACGTCAAGCAGCAGATAGAGCAACTAAGGTTGGTGGACTTGTAACAACAACAGCAGTTGGTAAAGAAAACTCTAACTAACCACCAGTTTTGTAAAACCCTGAGCCTTTGAACTGAAGGCCAAAAGGGGTGTATACACGTTGAAGAGCGTAGCCACATTTGTTGCAGAAGTATTCGGGTTCTGCGTCATGAATGCTACGCTCTTTTTCGTGCTCTAAATCGCATTGGATGCAGGCGTATTCGTATTTAGGCATCAGAGTTCTCCAAGTGTTTTTCCTCGCACATTCGTGCTAAATCGGGTACTACGTATCTTTTACTACACAGAGCGCAAGTGTAACGTTCCAAGAACTCTTTGGACTCCATCTTCGTATTATGCCCGTACTTATTCTAGGAAAGGGGTAAACTAAACTCATGTTATCTAGTGAGGAATTCAAAGGCGCTATGCCTCAAACTACAAAGTTTGAAGGAGAAAAGCCTCTTGAGATAAGCAGTGCACAGAATAAGTTTGCTGGAGCTACTGCAAGTAAGCCACCAAGCCCAGGGTTTAGCAATTGATAGACACAGCCCACGCACAGCGAGAGTTAACGGCATTAGACCGCTGTGACAAATGTGCTGCACGAGCAATGGTTCGTGCAACATTGTTAACTGGAGAGCTTTACTTCTGTGGACATCACGCACGAGAAACAGGTTACACATTAGTTCAACAGTCAGTTCAAGTCCACGACCCAGAGGGCTTGTTTATATATGCAGATAGGTAACTTATGAGTCATCACAACTTAGGTCGTCAGTTTGACGGAGCAATTGAAACCGCAGAAGACCAACAGCGTCAACGTTTTTCTCGTCCCAGAGAACGCGGCTTTGTTGGTAACGGTTTTTGGTGGGGTTCTTATCCTTATATGACTGGTGCGTTAATGGCTGGCAATCTTTTACAGACAACATCTTCAGGAACTAACACTCCAGGTAACTTAGAGCCCTCTTCAGGAGCTTCAGCAAGTGACTACAGTGGAATGGGCGGAACATCTGCTGGAAGTTACGGAGATTCTGCGGGCGCAGGTGGAGACAGCGGTGGTGGTAGTTACTAATGGAGCCGCAGTTAAACCGACGACCACTTAAAGTTAATAACCGAAAAGGTGTTGAACAAAGATTTGTTTCTACACCGTCAACTTTTAAGTCTGAAACACGTGCTTCAATATTTACTTGGGCAAGTAGAGGACGCGGTGTTCAAGGAGAGTCTGTTAACGCTTCAGGTGATGTTGGTTCAAAACAAATTATTAATAAGCTAAGAAAACCAATGTAACTTCTGCTTTAATTAGTTATTTGAGGGCAATGAGTATTCCGAGGGGAACACTTGAAACTACTTCGTTTATTTTTAGTTTCTGCATTATCTTTAGGTTGGCTTTTTGTTATACCTACAGAAGCTCGTGCAGCAGAAGGATTGACTGCTCAAGTACATAATGTACTTGGTCAGAATGGCTCTCCGTACATACCGCAAGGAAATACCCCAACAATAACTACAAACGTACCCAACATTGACTTTCAATGGGGTAGTGGCAGTGTACTAGGGGGCCCTTCCGAAGACGTTATTGTAAGATTTACTGGGTCTATTCGTAGTAACACAACTCAAGACATATCATTTTTAGCAACAGCAGATGATGGAACTAAGCTCTACCTTGACGGCGCCTTGATAACAAGCGATTGGGTTGATAAAGGTGGCGGAGGAACAACAAGCGCACCAGTAGCATTTACAGCGGGAGTCCCAAAGACCATAGAGTTAATGTACTACGAAAATGGTGGCGGTGCCTGGGTTCAATTGTTATGGGACCAATCTGGGTCAATGCAAGTTATTCCAGCAGAAGCCTTTACTTCACAAGCAGCTCCAGTAGTAAAAACAATAGGTGCCCCAAGAAATTTAACCGTAGTTGATGGGGCAACTGCAACAGTCTTAGATTGGGATGCTCCAGACACTGGTAATACTCAACCAGAAAGATATGCAATAAGTTTCAATTGTTCTGGGTGCAATGGGTGGGGAATTGCTACTGGGAATGTTGGTGGCCCTAATTCTTTAAACACAACAATAACAATTGACCATTCTCTACTTGAAAGCTTAAGGCCAAGTGGAACTGTTTGGTCATTTCATATTAGATCAGATAACGATACCTTGGCGCTATACTCTGAAATATCAAATGTTGTAACACTTAAAATTGGAAAAACTGCAGAAGAAATTGCTGCAGAACAAGCAGCAGCTGAAGCTGCAATTGCAGCCGCTACTGCAGAAGTAGCACGGCTAGCAGAGATAGCACGGTTAGCAGAGGTTGCCAGACTTGCGGAGGTAGCACGTCTTGAAGCAGAAGCGGCAGCTCTTATCGCCGCGCAAGCAGCAGCCGCGCAAGCAGCAGCAGACGCCGAAGCTGCAAGAATAGCGGCAGAGGTTGCAGAAGCAGCAAGACTAGCGGAGATTGCAAGGTTAGCAGAGGTCGCAAGATTAGCGGAGATTGCGAGACTAGCAGAGGTAGCAAGACTTCAAGCAGAAGCAGCAGCGTTGTTAGCAGCACAGCAAGAAGAGGCAAGAATTGCAGCAGCAACTGCTGAGGTAGCACGACTTGCAGAAGTAGCGAGATTAGCAGAAGTTGCAAGACTTGCTGAAGTTGCAAGATTAGCAGAGGTCGCAAGACTTGCTGAGGTTGCAAGATTGGCTGAGGTTGCAAGATTGGCAGAAGTAGCACGACTTGCTGAAGTTGCGAGATTAGCGGAAGCAGAGAGAATTGAAGCTGAAAGAATAGCAGCAGCGACTGAAGCTGCTCGTGTAGCAGCCGAAGCAGAAGCTGCCCGTATAGCCGCCGAGGTTGAAGCTGCAAGAATTGCAGCAGAAGAAGCAGCACAAGCGGAAGCTGACAGAATTGCAGCAGAAGAAGCTGCAAAAGAAGAAGCAAGAATTAAAGCAGAGGCAGAGGCAAAAGCAGAAGCAGAGCGCATAGAGGCAGAGATTGAAGCAGCAAGAATTCAAGCAGAGAAAGAAGCACAAGAAGAAGCAGACCGCATTGCAGCAGAAATTAAAGCAGCAGAAGAAAAAGCAGAAGCTGAAGCAAAGGCAGAGGCTGAGCGCATAGAAGCAGAGCGCATAGCGGAAGAAGAAAGAGCCATTGCAGAAGCAGAAGCAGAGCGTATAGCAGCAGAAAAAGAGGCCATTGCAGAGGCAAAGGCTGAAGCACTTGCAGAAGAAAAAAGAATTGCAGCAGAAAAACTTGCAGAAGAAGAAGCTGCTGAAAAAGCAGAAGCAGAAGCACTGAAGAAAGCTGCCGAAGAAGGTAAACTAACTGAAGAACAAAAAACGGTTATTGCAACTGCTCTTATTGAATCAGTTGCTCCTGGTGAAGTACTTTCCGCATCTGCAATACAAGAAGCAGGAATTGAATACAAAGACTTGCCTGCAGAAACTCCCGTTGATGTGCGTACCGACGAAAACGGTAATGCAGTTGTAATCACCGCTGAAGTTGCTGCGCAAATTGAGTTGTTGGAAAATCCTGGAGAACTATTGGCAACAGCCTTTTCAGACCCAGGCGCAGCATTGGCAGCTCTTGGAAGTATTGGCGCAGATATGTCAGAAGAAGAACGTGAAGAAGCAACTGACATGGTTGTGGCAACAGTTGTTGCTGCAGGTGCTGCTATGAACGCAGTCGGTGCTGCAACAGGCTCTACTGGAGGTTCAACTTCTGGTGGAAGTAGTGGGGGCGGAAATTCTGGTGGTGGAGGCTCATCAGGTGAGAGCAAAGGCGTAAGGAGACGTAAGTCATGAAAGTGCTAAAAGATATGATTGACCAACTCTGGACATTACTTGGCATGTTTATTGCTTGGGTAGTTCTAGATGGTTCTGCAAAAACAATTGTTGGTTATGCAATTATTGCAACATTAGTTGCATGGGCTATTACGTATCCACTGCGTAACCGCGAAGAATAAGAGACTATTGTCTCTGAGTAGGGCACTCAGTAAGGAGAACCATGGATATAAACACACTTAAGGCTGCAGGAGCTACTTGGCTGCGTGCAAGTCTTGCTGCTGTTGCAGCGCTCTATATGAGCGGAATTTCAGACCCAAAGACTTTGGCAAATGCTTTTGTTGCAGGTCTTCTCGGTCCAGCAGCAAAGTTTGTAAACCCAAAAGACCCATCATACGGCTTCGGCTCAAAGAAGTAATTTAGAGGAGTAGCACCAGTGACAAACACTTTTATGACTTTAGGTATTGTCGCTGGTGCTCTCATTAGTGTGGGGGTGCTCTTGAGTCCAATATACAAACGAGTAAAACGTTGGGCTCAATGGATGGAGCGTTTCATGCGCGATTGGGAAGGCGAAGAAGAGTCGCCAGGTCGTGACCGTGTATCAGGTGTGATGGAGCGCCTCAACAATGTAGATGGCGAACTAAGTCAGAATGGCGGTTTTACAACCGTAAAAGACCGTGTAGACAGGTTATACGAAAATCAAGTGTTGATAATGGATGCTTTTGATGAGCTAAGTGAACGACTCATCAATATTGAAAATTGCTTAATGAATAACCAAACAGAAGACGAAAAGTAAGGGACTATTAGCACATGGACCTAAGCAAATACAACAAGCCAGTAAACACATCTGGGCCAAGCAACTTCTTTGGTAATGTGTCTGCTCGTGCAACCAGTACAAGCCAAATGGTGTTGTCACATCAGATGGGCTTAGAAGCTGCTCACTACGGTAACGAACTAGGAAAAGATTACGCTTCTCACGTAGGTGGGATTAACTCTGCGCTATCTGCACAAGAGCACGGTCAAACATCTGCGCTATCTGCACAAGAGCATGGGCAAAGACTTAAAGAAACTGCAGCAACTAATCGTCACATAATTAAAAAGACTATTCTTGACCATCACAACGACTTAGAGAAGAGAGCTGTTGACCATCACTTATCAACAGACAAGTTGCGTACAGAGTCTAAATTAAGAATTAGAGAATCAAACAACACTTCTAATAACACAATAAACGAAGCTGGAGTTGCTCACAGGCACGCTGGCGAATTAATTAATCGTATTGCTGCAGCTGGTCAAGGCGGAAAACCAGCTGAATTTTCTGGTAATGGAATTACAGCAAAATTTACTTTAAAGATGCCAGATGCACCTGGAACTAATCCACCACCAACTGTTGCTCCAAGCCAAGCAAAAAAGATGATTCATGTTACGCCAGTAACTCGCACAAATACACCGGCTCCAGCTCCCGCTCCTACAGCAACTGGTGGACCAAAGCCAACAGTAAAGCGTGCACCTAATGGGCGTATGGTTTCTCTTAAAGAAACAACACCTGATGTTGCGCCAGCTAAGAAGGCAACTGCAAAGAAGGTAGCTCCTACTAAAGGACAACCAACAGTGACTCGTGATAAAACAACTGGTCGCATCGTTGGTATTAAGAAGAAGTAATGGCTACAAAGAAAAAGGCTCACGCTAAGAAGTCAACTCCTGCATGGACTCGCAAAGAGGGTAAGAACCCTGAAGGCGGATTAAATGCTAAAGGTAGAGCTTCTGCAAAAGCACAAGGGCATAACCTAAAGCCACCAGTATCAGCAGACCAAGCAAAGAAATCTCCCAAGTCTGCAGCACGTCGTAAATCTTTCTGCGCTAGGATGGGCGGTATGCCTGGTCCTATGAAGGACGAAAAAGGAAGACCAACAAGAAAGGCCCTCTCACTTCGTAAGTGGGATTGTTAACTAAGGAGTAGAACAATGACAGCATGCGCTAACTGCACTAACGATTCAGTTTGGATTTATGAGATTACATCTTCTCATACAATTCCTTACTGCTCTATTCACTTGCCAAAGTTTCTCAATGCCCGTAAAAACGCTGGTTTACTAAAGCGTTCTGACGAAATGGTTCAAGAACAGTCTGATGCATTTGAGGCTTTAGCAACAAAGTCTTCTAAGAAGTCTTCAAAAGCGCCAGTTGAAGAACCAGCAGTTGTTGAAGAAGAACCAACTACACCTGAAGAATAATGCCTGTCATTCGCAAATTTGCGGTACAGGGTCACGCAATACCTTCAATAGTGCACGAACCTAGAGGACCTTTTCCTCCAGAAGTGTTAGCTGAACCAGAAATGACGATTGACCCTAGTCATTCAGACTCTTTACACGTTGGATTAGACAACATCAGATTCTTTAAGTGTCGTCATTGTGACGCCATCTTAGTTCAAGAAGACCTTGATGACCACATCTGTGAGGAATAAACGCTGACATTAAGTCAATAGTCTTGGATACTATCTTTAAGGTTCCCCTAAGCGCATGGGGAAAGTACACACCTCTCTAGAGAAAGTAGATATCATGGCAGTAAATAACGCAGGAGCTCAATTAGACTCCGCAGGAGAAATTGCAATTGATTTTGTATGGGGCAACTTTGCTCCACAACCAAACGATTCTCGCACAACTCGTTTAAACCTAGCACTTGGAGACCACATCAACCTAGAATCAGGTTGGAATGGATACCCACAGTACACACCAAACACAGCAGGTTCTGACGTAGCAGGTTCAACTGACTACGTAAAGGTCACTAGCGTTCTTGGTTTCACAACAGCAGATGCAGCAGACGTATTGGCAGACAACGGCCTTACAGTTACAACTGCATCAGCAGCAACTAACGCTGCTTCAACAATCACAGCAGTCGCACGCACAGGTACAACAGCAACAATCACCTCATCAGGTGCTGGCGCTAAGTACCCAGTTGGAACAAAGATTGTAGTTTCATCTCTTGCATCTCCAGATACCGCACTAAACGGTACCTACACAGTTACAGCAGTTGCTACAAACACTGTTTCTTACACAACCACAACTTCAGGAGCACTATCAACATCAGGACTCACAGTTGCTGGCCTTGTTGGTCTTGCTGGAACAATCAAGACACAGTCAATTGCAGGTGGTGCAGCAACAACAGCACCAGGTGCAGCAGTAACAATTACACCTTGGGCAACAGCCTCCTAATTAGGAGTTAATCTATGGTACGTCCTACAGGCGGAAGCAGCTCTTCTCGGAGGGCTGCTCCGTCTGCTCAGGAAATGATGAATGCAATAGGCCGAGATATTTTCGGTGATGATTTTCAAGGCGGAGTAACCGCATCTTCTAAAGGTTCTTTTAACAGAATTTCTGACATCATGTTTGATGATGACCAGTCAATGGATTACTACAATCCCACTAACTACGGTAACTGGGCTGGTGAGAAATACCAAACAGCCGATGGACTTGCTCCTGGACGTAGTGTCTACGAAATTATTGACTTCAATCAGAACATGAATGCAGACCAGTTAGACAACCCTGCTAACTGGAGAATACCTGGATTTCAACCAGATGAGATGGAAGATACATCTCCAGCTGACATCACAGTAGTTCCAACCTCTACTACTAATCCAGAACGACCAAGAACAGTTGCTGCTGGTTACGATGAGGATGAAGAAAAACTTACAGTTATTTTCCGTGATGGAACCTTCTACAACTATTACGAAGTTACAGGCGGTGAGTGGGCTGCGTTTAAAGCCAACCGCTCTAAGGGAGCTATTATTGCTCGTATGCTTGACTTCAAGCCTCGTGGTCCAGCAGATGTTTCAAGCCTGTCTAAGAAAGCACAGCAAGCGTTCTACCGCTATAGTCGTGGTGCTCAAGTTGCTGTAAAAGGAAAAGTTCCAGGACAGACTAAAACTATGTACAAAACAATTGCTCAAAGCAAACGCGGTAAAAACCCATCTACAGGTGGAAAAAACCCAAGAGGAAGATAAATGCCAAAGGTACACAACATCGGACCAAAACACTTCGTACAACTAATTGATTTACCTGTTATCTGGGGAAAAAAGTTTGTTGTTCGTGGATGGACTCAAGAGATAGAAGAACCGTTTAGAACTTCTGAACCCTTTTTAGTAAGATTACCTAAGTACAAAGCACTAGCCTTCGGCAAGTGGACTGGCTTTAAAACTGAAGAAGACGCACTTAAATCGGCACTCAACACACGGGAAGTAACATATGATGATTTTACGGAAGAAGCGGGATGGACAGCCCCAGACTCGGATAGAGAAGCGAGTCTCAAAGATATCAACGCCAGACTTGATTCTGTGGATGGAGCAGTCCATGTACACGATTGGCAAACTTATTACAGAATGGCAGAAGAGTCACAACAAAAACCTTCTTGATGAAGTTGTACTGGGAACTGAAGTTTTCAATGCAATTGCTAAAGAGTTAAAGAAACGTGCGTAGTGTGTGCTACGATTTGCTTGCTTCACCTCTCTCCTGGTCTGGCGATGGCCCACAGCAATGTGGGTCTAGTCAATTAATGAGGAAAAATGCCTATTGATTTTGATGACCAAAAGTTTGAGGAAATTAATCCTGAGTTTTATATGCAGGAAGAAGACCCTGAGCAGATAGAGCTTGAAAAAGAAGAAGAGCTTGATGAGCTCTCTCAACAGTTTGTAGACAAGCTAATTGACAAGATGATGGACTTTTTAAAAGTTCTAGTAGGACATGACCTGCACCCGTACCAAAAGCCTTTAGCACGTCGCATTATGGAGTCAGTGATTATCAACGATGCTGAAGAGATAACCGCTCTCGCTGCACGTCAGTCAGGTAAATCAGAGACGGTTGCTGACACTGTAGTTACTCTAATGATTTTGTTACCTCGGTTAGCAAAACTATACCCAGAACTACTTGGTAAGTTCAAAGACGGTGTGTGGGTTGGTTTATTTGCTCCAACAGAAGGACAGGCAGAAACACTCTTTGGTCGTGCAGTAACGCGTCTTACCTCTGAGCGTGCGTTAGAGATTTTAAACGATGTTGAAATTGATGATAAAGCAGCACGTGTTGGTGGAGTAACAAGAATGATTAAACTTACTAACTCTGGTTCAAGCATCACGATGATGACAGCTAACCCACGTGCAAAGATTGAATCTAAGTCTTTCCACCTTATCGTTATTGATGAGTGTCAAGAAGCAGATGACTTTGTTGTATCTAAGTCAATCTCTCCAATGCTTGCCTACTACGCAGGAACAATGGTAAAGACAGGTACTCCAACAACAAGTAAGAACAACTTTTATAAAGCTATTCAGTTAAACCGCAGACGACAGACTACTCGCGGTAACAGGCAAAACCATTACCAGTGGGACTGGAAAGAAGTTATTAAGTACAACAAGAACTACGAACGCTCAATTAAAAAAGAGATGTTACGTATCGGTGAAGACTCTGATGAGTTCCAAATGTCATACAACTGTAAGTGGCTACTTGAACGAGGAATGTTCATTACCTCATCTAAGATGGATGAGCTTGGCGATACTTCACAGGAGTTAGTTAAGTCTTGGCATAAGACACCTTGTGTTGTAGGTATTGACCCTGCACGTAAAACTGACTCAACTGTTGTAACAGTTGTTTGGGTTGATTGGGATAGACCGGATGAGTTTGGTTATTTTGACCACCGTATCCTTAACTGGTTAGAACTACAGGGCGATGACTGGGAAGAACAGTATTTTCAAATCGTTAACTTTTTAGAGAACTACGACGTACTTGCAGTCGGTGTAGATGCAAACGGTGTAGGAGATGCAGTAGCGCAACGTTTAAAGCTCCTTTTGCCAAGAGCTGAAGTTATGCCTGTAACATCAAGCCCAAGTGAGCAATCTAAACGATGGAAACATCTACAAGCACTACTTCAACGAGAAATGATTTCCTGGCCTGCTCATGCCAAGACAAGAAGATTACGTACCTGGAAACGCTTTTATCAGCAGATGACTGATGCTGAAGTTCAGTTCAAAGGACCTAACTTTATGGTTGCTGCCCCTGATGAAAGCTATGCTCACGATGACTTTGTTGACTCTTTGTCTATTGCCTGTTCTTTAACTCAGGACTTAGTAATGCCAGAAGTTGTTTCTTCTTCAAATCCTTTCTTCGGTTAACCACACAGGCCCTTTAAAAAGCGAGAAACTATTACCTGGAATGGCCTTCCATATACAACCTTAAGGAGTCTTACTATGGGATTATCCCCAGCACCGCAGTTCCCAGAGCGTGCACCAAATGTGTACGAGCTAAAAGAATCAGGTAATGCAACACGTCGTGGACCACTTCGCTTTGAAGAAGGTATTGCGACAGACACAGATGTACCAAATGATTTTCAGAAGGGCATGATGCAGGGTTACACTCCTGCGCCAGGTCGTCCTAACCACAATGCAAACGTATTCTTAAAGCCAGCTGCAGAAACTCTTGCAGAGCGAGCACACGTTGGTTCTGCCTCATGGGTAGAAGCACCGACATTCCTTGGTGAGTTTGCACACGGAACAAACAATGACTATGCAGCTCAAGTAATTGAGACCAAAGTAGTATCAGGCGGACGCTCACAGCGTCAATCTGCAACAGTCGTAAACGACTAATTTAGACAGACGTCGGTATGCCCCCACAGTAGTGTGGGGGCTATCGGGTTATCAGGAGGAGATGTAATGGCAAGTAAGCCAGCAAATGAAAAACTTTATTTGATGATTGTTGCTCAGGCAAAGGCTAAGTATTCTAACTACCCTAATCCTGGAGCAAGTCATTGGGTTCATGAGCGCTACATCCAATCAGGCGGCAAATTTATTGAAACAAATGAACAAACTCGCAAATTAGAAATGCGCAAGAAAAAGCACGCTAGCGATGTTAAGAAGAAGAGTGCTACAGTTGCTTCTAAGAAAAACGACTCTAAGAAAGATAAGAAGAAAGATAAGTAATGTCATATCTTGATTTTTCTCCACCATCGTATAGAGCCGCATCCAGCGATTTAACCATCTCTATTTCTCCCCTCGGATTAGTAGAGTTAGCTGACGAAGAATTTGAAGTACACGGTCCACGTTTAAACCGCTACTCACTTAACTGGGCAATGTACCTTGGTCACCACTGGGGCTATCGCCGTGAGTCTGGCGAAATGCAAATTGCGGTTAATTACTACCGTGCGTTTAATGACTTTTTATCACGTTTTGTATTTGGTAAGGGTATTCACTTTCGTTCACCAAAAGCAACGGAAGCAATCATTCCAGACCGCCTAGAACGAATCTGGGAAGTAGACAACGACAAGATGCGTGTTCTACTTGAAATGGGGCAACAAGGCGGAATTACTGGAGACTGTTTTGTAAAGATCGCCTATGAAGAACCTTGGGTAGACTCTGCAGGAGGAAACCACCCAGGTAAAGTTCGTCTTCTTCCTCTTAACTCTTCTTTTGCTTTCCCTGAATTCCACCCGCACGACCGTACTCGTCTACTGCGTTTTAAGCAGAAGTATCGTTTCTGGGGAACATCCCTTGAAGGAACACGTCAAGTATTTACTTACACTGAGATTCTTACAGATGACACAATTGAAGAGTACATCAATGACGAGTTAATTGACTCTCGTCCTAATCCACTTGGGTTAGTTCCTGTTGTACATATACCTAACGTTCCAGTTTCTGGTTCACCTTGGGGTCTCCCAGACGCACACGACATCATCACAATAAACCGCGCCTACAACGAGATATCAACTGACGTAGCAGACATCATTAACTATCACGCTTCTCCTGTGACAGTTATTGTTGGTGCTAAAGCTTCTAACTTAGAAAAAGGAGCAAAGAAGGTTTGGGGCGGTCTTCCAAAAGATGCTCAGGTCTTCAACCTAGAAGGCGGTGCACAAGGTATTGACGGAGCCTTGAAGTACCTAGAACTTCTAAAGCGCTCAATGCACGAACTAATGAACATCCCAGAAACCGCACTGGGTCAAGTTCAGCCTATTTCTAATACCTCTGGTGTTGCACTCTCTATTCAGTACCAGCCATTGATGAACCGTTACTCACAAAAGGTTGCTCAGTACGGTATAGGTATTGAGAAGATTAACGAGCTTGCCCTTCGCACTCTTGCTCTAAAAGAGCCAATGCAGTTTATGTACAACCCCGATGAAGACGGCCCAATCAAAGAAGGTCAGTTAACACAACTTGATTTTACAGACCCAATTACTTTCCAAAACTCTGTTCAGTTCCCTCAACCTCTTCCTCTTGATAAGTTGATTATCTTGAATGAGATTCAAACCAAGATTGGTATGGGTCTAGAGTCTAAAGAAGGTGCTTTACGTACACTTGGCGAGGAATTCCCAGAAGAGAAACTACAAGAGATTCGTCAAGAACTCATCTCCGATGCTGGTGCGGATGGAGCTTTGCAACTAGTGAAGATTCAAATCCAGAAAGCAATTATGGATATGACTGGCATGATGCCAGGACCTGATGGAAACTCTGCTATCCCTATGCAACCTACCGAACTTGGTGACGGAGACTTAATGGGAGATGGCATTGAGGGTCCTCCAAGTGAGGACGCTATTAACGACCCAACTCAGCAGCAAATGATGGGAATTGAAAAGAGCCAAGAAGCTGCAATTAGAGAAAGACTTGTCACTGAAGCCTACGGAACTAAAATTCCTCAGAGGAGAGCAGTAGACAAGTAAAAAAATAAATAGCAATATAACGAGATTTTTTATCCTAAATGGTATGAAATTGTCTTGTTAAACCCCAATGTGATACGCCGCAAGGCATACGGACAACGACATAAGAAAAACAGGTGATTAATAATGGCCGATAATCAAGAAGTATTTGAAGCAGCAACTGCAGCAGCAGTTGTAGCTCAAGAAGTGAGTGAACCAGTGGACCAGGTTTTTACTGCAGATGACCTTGCAAAGGCTCGTGCGCAGGAAAAGTCTAAGCTGTATCCTCAAATGGAAAAGATGGCTAAGGAACTTGAGGCTTTGAAGAAAGCACAAGAAGACGAGGTCGCACGTAAAGCTGCTCACGAGCAGTCAGTACGTGAGCTAGAAGAACAAGCTAAAAAGTCCAGGGAAGAAGAAGAACTTTCTGCCAAGGAACTCCTCGCTAAGAAGGAGCAAGAATTCATTGTTCAATTAGACAATGAACGTCTTGAAAGAGAAAAAGCTTTTGCTCTTCTGCATAAAGAACAAGAGCTCAACCAACTTACAAATTATCGTGCAACTCGTGTAGAGCAGGAACGTGACAACATTGTTCCTGAACTCATTGACCTTGTTAACGGTAATACGCAAGATGAGGTTGAGGCTAGTATCACGCTATTGCGTGAGAAGTCACAAAGTATTTTGCAGTCTGCTCAAGCAGCCATGCAATCTGCAAAGCAACAAATGGTAGGCGCACGAGTTACAGCGCCTGCATCAGGACCCCTGGATAACAATTCGGAAAACAATTCGTACACGCCTGATTCAATCAGGGATATGTCATTGGCAGATTATGCGAAACAAAGAGCCAAGCTTCTTGGCACTGCAGCCAGCAACCGTGGTCAGGGACTGTTCGGTTAATCCCCCACCAACCAACTACTGAAAGGACTTGACCTAAATGGCAAGTGCAATTACAGGCTCCTCGCAACTAGCGAGTGCTCCAACAGCTTACTCTGGTTCAAACTCATCTTTGAACCAAGCAATTCAAACAATCTGGTCAAAAGAAATTTTGTTCCAGGCAATGCCAATTCTTCGTTTTGAACAGTTTGCAGTAAAGAAGACTGAACTAGGTGTAGCACCTGGTCTTCGCGTGAACTTCCTTCGTTACAAGAACTTCGCAGTAGACCCATCACCTCTTACTGAAGGTGTCCGTATGACAACAAACGCTCTCACAGCAGAGCAGATTGCAATCACAGTTGCAGAACACGGCTACGCAGTAGCAGTTTCTGAACTACTTTTGAATGCATCATTTGATGACGTAATGGCTTCAGCCTCACGTCTTCTTGGTCGTCACATGGCACAGTACCTAGATGTACAAGCACGTAACACACTTTCTGCAGCAACTTCTGCAGTATTTGGTTATGACCGCTCAGGCATCACAGGTGGCGCTTTCACTAACTACGATGAAGGCACAGCTGCAACAGCAATCTCACAGCTTGATGGAAACCACAAGCTAACAACAGGCGCAATCAAGGATGCAGCTCTTACCCTTGCTGGTAAGAACATCCCTCGCTTAGGTGAGACATACGTACAGTTCGTACACCCAAAGCAGTCTCGTGACCTTCGCTCTAACCCAGAGTTCATTGAAGTCACAAAGTACGCTGCTCCAGGTAACTTCATGCTCGGTGAAATCGGTCGTCTATACGACGTAGTTTTCATTGAAACAACACAGATTAAGAAGCTTGCTGCTGGTGGTACATACACCACTTCATCACTTGTTGGTGCACCAGCATCAGCAGGTAGCATTCCTGTTTCTTCTAACACTGCTCCAGGCTCAGGTGGAAACCCAGAGTCTGCAGATTACACAGCTGAAAAGGGTTACCTAACTTCAGCTACAGGTAACTCAGCAGATGTTTACGAATCAATCATGATTGGTGACAACGCATTTGGTCACGCAATCAGCCTTCCAGTTGAACTACGTGACGGTGGCGTTCTTGACTTCGGTCGTGAGCACGCTCTTGCATGGTACGCAATCTGGGGTCTTGGTGTTATCACCGACCAGGCTATCGTCAAGGTTTACACAAACTAAGACTCGCTTTACCGATGTCTGGGGACCCTACTCCTTCCTGGGTCCCCAGCCATCATTAATCAACAACTAACATAGGAGAAATACACCGTGGCAAACACACCAACAAGTCCGTTAGATGCAACAGGACGCGCAGCAGAAACTGCAGCGAAGAAAAACGCAAAAGCATTACAAGAACGCAAAGATGAAATTTCAATTGCGGCACAAGTTGAGGCAGAGAACTTAGAGAATAATGTCTTTGACCCAAAGAAACCAGATGCTCCACTTGTCCTAGATGACATTGAGAACATCGGAGTTACAACAGCGAATGACTCAGTCATCATTCGCACAATTACAGATATTGACGAGATGACATACGGAGTAGGAAACCACTACAGCTTTAAAGCTGGTGTGAAGTACCGCGTCTCTGGTCATCTTGCGAACTACCTAGAAGAGCTCGGATATATTTGGCGGCCTAACTAAGCCTCCAAAAAGTAGTCCGACCCTCAACTGGTTCCCGCCCTCCTCCCAGTTGGGGGTTGGACCTTTTTTATTGCATTATTTTTGAGATGATTGCTTCATACAGCTTTTGGAGGTTACGTGGCTATTCTTACAAGCTTGGCAGGACGATTACGGTCCGAGCTTGGTGACTTCCCTAAATCGTTTGTTTTCCAAGTAACAGCTGATGGAACGTCAACTCGCTACTTAGTTCCGTACTCCCCTCTTGATGGCCTTAACTTAATTGTTACCGTTAATGGCGTAGACGTTTCTACAACCGTAGAAGTTGAAGAAGCAACTGGATACATTGTTTTTGACACCGCTCCTTTGTCAGGTCGGTTGATTGTTGTTGCTGGAAATTACTATCGCTACTTTACCAGCGCTGAAATTGAGCAGTTTGTTACTACAGCTTTTCAACAGCACACCGCAAATCACAACGACTCTTATGGTCGTTCTGTTGCTATCTCAACTCTGCCTACCTTAGAAGAGTACCCAATACTTGTTTATGCTTCTACCTTAGCTCTTTACACCTTAGCTACTGATGCTTCTTTTGACATTGACATTACCGCTCCTGACGGAGTTCAGATTCCTCGTTCTGAACGCTACCGTCAGTTGATGCAGATGATTGAAGTACGTAAGAATCAATACAAAGAGCTCTGTTCACAGCTTGGTATTGGTCTTTACAAGATTGATGTATTCAGTCTACGTCGTATCTCTAAGACAACAAACCACTACGTCCCAATCTACGTACCTCAAGAGATTGATGACAAGGAACCTAAGGAACGCGTCTACATACCGATACCTACTTACGGTGGTATAAAGAAACTAACCTCTGCGTTTACTCAAGATTTGTATGTCTACACTGGAGACAGCTACTCAGTACAGATTCAGTTTGGGTTTGAGGTCAACGGCTATGTTGCTAAATCAGAGATTCGTCCTGCTCCAAATAGCCCAATCTTACTTGCATCTTTTACAACCTCCTACCCCAATGTAGGAGCCGTAGATGGGACTGGGTTACGCACACTGCAGCTAGACTTAACTTCTACACAAACAAAGAAGCTTCCTGGAGTCTGCTATTATGACGTACAGCTAACTGACTCAAATGGGTTGGTACATACCTACGTTACTGGAAAAATCTTCGTAACTGCGCAGGTGACTCAATGATTCAATACGTTCGCCCAAGTGAGTCCGCAGGGACAAATCCAGACGTTGTTCTTATTTCTGCTCCAGCTCCAGGAAGTATCTCTGGAATAAATCCAGTAATAGTTGGGGGACCTGGAAGTCAAGCTCTCGCATATACTCATACCCAGGGAACATCCTTGGCTGTGTGGGTAGTAACGCACAATCTTGGATGGCACCCAAACGTAACCGTTCAGGACTCGGGTGGATCAATCGTTGAAGGTGAAATAGCCTACACGAACACAAACTCCCTTACGATAACTTTTACTGGCGCATTCAGCGGCAAAGCGTATCTGTCTTAAGGAGATGAGATAAATGGCACGTAAGTATTTAACGTCACTAGATTTAACTAAAAACGAGTTGCAAAATGCTCGTATTCAAAACTTAGCAACTGACCCGTCAAGTCCTGTAACAGGTCAGGTTTACTACAACACTGCTTCCAATGAAATGCGTGTTTACAACGGAACCATTTGGGAAGCTGTTGGACTTAACGGTGTTACCGCTGACGCCGCAGAAATTAACATCCTTGATGGCGCAACACTTACCACTACAGAGCTTAACTATGTGGATGGCGTAACCTCTGCTATCCAGACTCAGATTGATACTAAGTCTCCTTCTAACAACCCGACCTTTACGGGAACCGTAACACTTGACACAGGTGTCAACCTTGTATTTGAAGGCGCAACCCCTAACTCATTTGAGCTCACCCTTACCTCTGGTGACCCAACGGCAGACCGCACAGTTACTCTTCCTGACCTAACTACAACCCTTGTAGGTCAAGACACAACAGATACTCTTACAAATAAAACAATTACTTCTCCACTTGTTTCTGGCCTAGCTATTACAGATAGCTCAATAGTATTTGAAGGCTCTACAGCAGATACTAACGAGACAACTCTTACTGTAACTGACCCAACAGCTGACCGCACAATTACTCTTCCTGACTTATCAGGTACCGTAATCCTTACCACAAATAAGGTAACAGATTTAACCGCACCAACTAGCTCGTTTACAATGAACAGCCAGTTAATTACAAACGTAGCCGACCCAGTTAGCGCACAAGATGCTGCAACTAAGAACTACGTAGACTCTGTTGCCCAGGGCCTTGATGTTAAGGCCTCTGTTCGTGCAGCAACTACTGCAGCAGTAAATTTATCTACAGGCCTTGAAAATGGAGATACTCTTGATGGAGTAACTCTTGCTACTGGTGACCGCATCCTTGTTAAGCATCAATCAACTGGTTCTGAAAATGGTATCTATGTAGTTAAAGCCTCTGGAGCCCCAGACCGTGCTTTGGACGCAAACTCTAACGCAGACGTTACTTCGGGAATGTTTACATTCGTAGAACAAGGAACTGTAAACGGAAATAGCGGTTGGGTATTAACAACTGACAACCCTATTACACTAGGAACTACTGCTCTTACTTTTTCACAGTTCTCAGGCGCTGGAACATTCACATCTTCTAATGGCGTACTCCTTACAGGAACTAACTTCACATTTGCCCCATCTACAACAGGTGGTTTACAGACAGATTCTAGCGGCGGAGCAATCAAGCTTGCTACCAACTCAGGTGCTGCAACAGATGCTAACGGATTTGCAATTGGTGCTGGTAACGGTATTACCGTGGGCACTAACACCATCTCTGTTGACGCCACAGTAGTAGCTAGAAAGTACTCACAGACACTTTCTACCTCAGCAACCTCATACACAGTGACCCACAACCTAGGAACACTAGATGTTCATGTTCAAGTTTATGAAGTCGCTACTGGCGAAGAGGTCCTAGTAGATAATGTACGCGCTACAACTTCTACTGTAACACTAGGGTTTGCATCTGCACCAACATCTAACGCCTACAGAGTAGTTATAATCGGATAACATAAATGAGTACAAAAGCATTAGTACCCTTAAACGTACTGGCTAAAGGCAGCGAGCCTGTTGGTCAACGAGCAGGTGACTTATACTTTGATACTACAACATTAAAGTTAAGAATATATGATGGAACACTTTGGATTGACATTGTCGGTACTGGTGGCGCAGGTCAACTTCAAGTAGATGGTGGAAGACCAGCTTCTTTCTACGGTGGAACACCGAATCTAGACGGCGGTTATCCTTCTACACTTACAGGCTCTTATACAGGATCTTATGACGGAGGAGTTTCGTAATGGCAGTTAATATTCTAATACGCAGGGGAACTGCGGCTGAGTGGACCGCGTCAAACCCAATTCTTCTTGAGGCTGAAGTTGGTTTAGAGACTGACACTAAGAAGCTTAAAGTTGGAGACGGACTTACAGTTTGGGCTTCTCTACCTTATATCAACTTAACTCCAGCAGCTGCAGCAAGCACTTACGCGCCAATTGCTAACCCAACATTCACAGGAGTACCTGCAGCACCAACCGCTACTTCTGGCACAAATACTACTCAGGTTGCAACAACTGCTTTTGTTACTGCAGCAGTAAACAGCGTTATTGATTCAGCACCTGGAGCACTTAATACTCTTGATGAGCTTGCAGCAGCACTTGGTGATGATGCTAACTTTGCGGGATCAGTAACAAATAGCCTTGCTCTAAAAGCCCCACTTGCTTCCCCTACATTTACAGGCCTAGTTTCTGGTGTAACTAAGTCTATGGTTGGGTTAGGAAATGTAGACAACACCTCAGATGCTAATAAGCCAATCTCTACTGCAACACAAACGGCGCTTGATTTAAAAGCAACACAAACAGCACTTGAGTTAAAGGCACCTCTTGCTTCACCAACCTTTACTGGCTCAGTTGCCTTTGACACTGGTGTCGCTCTTATCTTTGAAGGTGCTACAGCAGATGGTTTTGAAACCACATTAGCGGTAGCAGATCCTACAGCAGATAGAACCTTAACTCTTCCAAATTCAACAGGAACACTTGCTACACAAGAACATGTAGCCAGTGAATTGGGGACACACACTGCAGATACAACCTCTGTACATGGAATAGCAGATACCGCAGAGCTTGCTACAAAATCATATGCGGACACGTCTGTAAACACACACAGCTCAGATACAACCGATGTGCATGGAATTGCAGATACAGCAAACCTTGCTACAAAAACTTATGCTGACACTGCAGTTTCTACCCATTCTTCAGATACAACCGATGTGCACGGAATTGCAAATACTTCTCTTTTAGCAACAACTACAGATATTACAACACACAGCAATGACACAACAAGTGTGCACGGAATTGCCGATACCGCAGACCTTGCAACTAAATCATATGCTGATACAGCAGCCGCTAACGCAGTCTCTACATCACTTGGTACTCACGAAGCAGATACACTATCCGTACATGGAATAGCAGATACCAGCCTCCTTGTAACAACAACTGGCACACAAACTCTAAGTAACAAGACTATTACCACTCCAGCAGGACTAACAAAGAATGACGTTGGTCTTGGCAACGTAGACAATACTTCAGATTTAAACAAACCAGTATCAACTGCTACACAAACAGCGCTTGATCTTAAGGCAAGTATTTCTGCAATTGCAGAGTTAGCACAGGATGCCGTAAATACAGCAGTTGTTGCTGGTGTAGGACTTGATAAAGTTTATGATGACGAAGCTAATACTATTACTCTTGATATTGATTCAACGGTAGCAACTAAGACCTATGCTGATGGTGCAGTTTCAACACACTCTTCGGATACAACTTCTGTACACGGTATTACAGATACAGCAGAGCTTGCAACAAAGGCATATACTGATAGTGCTGTTTCTACACACACCTCAGACACAACAGCTGTTCATGGGATCACAGATACCAGTCTCCTTGTAACAACAACTGCGTCCCAGACTCTTACAAATAAAACAATTACCACTCCACTTGGGTTAGTTAAATCAGATGTAGGCCTAGGTAACGTAGATAACACAGCAGACGCAAGCAAGCCTGTATCAACAGCGCAACAAACCGCTCTTGATTTAAAAGCCAACCTTTCAGGCCCTACATTTACGGGAACAGTTTCTGGAATTACCAAGTCTATGGTTGGTCTTGGAAACGTTGATGACACAACAGATGCAAATAAGCCAGTATCAACTGCTCAGCAAACAGCGCTTGACCTTAAAGAAACAGTAGCAAATGTTGCTCTCAAGGCCCCACTTGCTTCACCAGCACTTACTGGTGTACCAACTGCTCCAACAGCAGCAGCAGCAACTAACACAACACAGATTGCAACTACTGCTTATGTTCGTGCAGAAGTTGCAGCACTTGTTAATAGTGCAGGAGCAACTCTTGATACTCTTGGAGAAATTGCAACAGCGCTTGGAAATGATGCAAACCTATCTACAACACTAACAACTGCAATTGGACTAAAAGCACCAATAGCATCACCAACTTTTACTGGTACAGTAACAATTCCTTCAGGCGCAAGCATTGCAGGATTTGCACCACTTGCATCGCCAACATTCACTGGTACAAATAACGTAGCAGCACTTACAGCATCAGGTTTAATTACAGCCTCTGCTTCAGGAATTGCATTTACAGACGGAACTCAAACCGTAGAGGGTGTTCCGTCACGTACCCCAATTATTCAAAAGACAGCGTCCTACACTCTCTCAGCATTAACTGAGAGAGATACTTTAATTGAAGTTTCTAGCGCAAGCGGTACAACAATCACTATTCCATTAAACTCAGCAGTAGCCTTTCCAGTCGGAACCTCAATTGATATCCTTCAAACCTCAACAGGCCAAGTAACAATTGCAGGGTCTGGTGGAGTAACCATAAACTCAACACCAGGATTAAAACTTAGAACACAGTGGTCAACTGCAACTCTTTTCAAAAGAGCAGAAAACACCTGGGTTGTTTATGGCGATCTGACAGCGTAATAGGGAATTATAAATGGCTAAGAAGACGGGTAAACGTTCTGCTGCATCTAATGACTTTCTAGAGCCATTAGCGCCAACAGGCGTATCTGCTTCAAATGTTGGAACAGGCAGAGCATTTAACAATGGTGCCGCCACAGTTACGTTTTCTTTACCAGCACTATCCCCTGCCGCTACTTCATTTACTGTAACCTCATCACCTGGCGGATATACAGGAACTGGTGCATCTTCTCCGATTACAGTTGAAGGGTTGCAGTCTGCCACAGCCTACACATTTACCGTAACAGCGACTAACGCTGCTGGAACTTCTCAGGCATCTGCAGCATCAGCTTCTATTACAGCAACAACAGTTCCTGCACAAATGTCTGCACCAACCCCAACAGCTGGAGTTAACCAAAACTCAATTGCTTTCTCAGCAGCAGCAGATGGTGGTAGCGCTATTACCAGCTTTACCGTAACAGGCTCTGATGCTACTACTGGATCAGGTGCTACCTCCCCAATTGTTATTGGAGATACTGCTAACACTTCTCAAACATATACAGTTACAGCTACTAATGCTAACGGAACAAGTGTTCCTTCTCCTGCCTCTGGATCTATTACTACCATAGCCCCATTCTTCCCTCCATTTTTTCCTCCATTCTTCCCATTCTTCCCATTCTTCCCACCATTTTTCCCACCGTTCTTCCCATTCTTCCCACCTTTCTTCCCACCATTCTTCCCACCATTTTTCCCATTCTTCCCACCTTTCTTCCCATTCTTCCCACCCTTCTTCCCACCGTTCTTCCCTCCATTCTTCCCATTCTTCCCACCATTCTTCCCACCGTTCTTCCCATTCTTCCCATTCTTCCCTCCATTCTTCCCACCGTTCTTCCCATTCTTCCCACCGTTCTTCCCTCCATTCTTCCCATTCTTCCCATTCTTCCCACCATTTTTCCCTCCATTCTTCCCATTCTTCCCTCCATTCTTCCCACCTTTCTTCCCATTCTTCCCTCCTTTCTTCCCACCATATTTCCCCTTCTTCCCATTCTTCCCTCCATTCTTCCCACCATTCTTCCCATTCTTCCCACCATTCTTCCCACCGTTCTTCCCACCATCCTTCCCATCATTTAGTGCCTGTAATCCACCAGGAGCATGTACATATAACAACTGTACAAGGTATGGCGGTTACTGTACCTGTGCCTGCCTATACTGTTGCGCTTATTAGTAAGACAACTGATATAATATTCTTATACCAAAAACACAGGGGATAAAAAATGAAGTATTTATTTTTAACAGAAGAGAACAGTGAAGGCCTTTCTGAGGTATTTCACACACTCTTATTGCCTGAAGAATTTGTCCCACAAGAAATGATTGATAGATGGAACACGCTTGTTTCTTCTTCCCCAATAACTGCACGTACTTTAGAGAGTAAAGAAAATGTTGCTATTGGGTCAATATGGGATGAAGAATCTCAAGGGCTAGTTCTTACGGAGGGTGCTGACTTAGATAAGGTTCTCCCAATAACTGACAACTACCTTGCATTCTTTATTAATAATGTCCTTACAGGGGCATTAACTATAACCAAAAGTACACACGCTCTTGAAAAATTTCGTGCGGCAGTTGCTAGACCAATAACAGTTGTTAGTGTAGATGATGAGAGCGATCCAGAAATTGGTTATATCTATAATGGTGTATCTTTTTCCAAACCAGAAAACGCGTAATGCTGTCTGAATGGGAAAAATGGAAGCAGTCTCTAGGAGAAACTAGGCCATGGCATCTTCTTGACGAAGCTGCAAAAATAACTAATAAGTTAAAGATAGAAGAAAGAATGTCTATATGCAGAGCATGTCCAGAGTTTATTAGCCTAACTACGCAGTGCAAACAGTGTGGTTGTATAATGAAAGCAAAAACAACACTCAAAAATGCAGAGTGTCCAATAGGTAAGTGGGGCAAAGAAGAAAATGCACAATGAAAATGAGAATGCTTGGTTCACAAAAGATAGGTCGGAGACCGCGTCAAATAGGGTTCCTGAAAGAGCTTTAGATAACAAAGTAAGTGTCAAAAACTTAGGTTTGGGCCTACACGTTTATCAAAATACTTTTTCTAACGAGGACGCTACACGGTACATTGATACTCTTGAGTCCAACCTATCAACAGGTACCAGATATAAATGGTCAGAAGCACAGGTTACGCAGTCTGACGTTCCAATTAAGAAAGCAAGAGACTGCGTAGATTTTAAGTACAAACAGGAAAACCTTGGGCCAAGAGATGAAACAAACTCTGAACTTATAGATTTACATGAGGAGATCTATCAAAAGCTTAAGTACTGCATAGATGACTACGCTAGGTACTGGGGCATTAACGTTGTGTATTATGAGGCCTTTAACTTTGTAAAGTATGAGGGGGCAGGGACTCACTTCAACATTCACGCAGACCATGGTCCTGCATATAACTGCACAGTATCTGCGGTTATTTACATTAACGATGATTACGAGGGTGGAGACCTTAAGTTTCCAAGACTTGATAATTTAGTCTATAAACCAAAAGTAGGGGACATTGCAGTATTCCCATCAAACTATATTTATGAGCACGCTTCTCTGCCGATGGTTTCAGGTACAAAATATTGCGTTGTTGTTATGACAGACATCAATGAATTGGGGCACAAGTAATGGCTTTAGTAGCCATATTTAGATCTTTTCGTCCGTGGATAGATAAGAAGCATATTTCTGTTCCCGTACCAACACAAAAAGAAATGCCTTCTTGGTATAAAGATGCAGACAGATTTGCAAAAATGCCAAGTGGGGAATACTACAAAGCTCCAAAGGAAATTTGCCCATTCCCTAAAGAGGGTACGACAGATGACTATGGAAAAATTCCTACGTGGAAAGCGTGCCCAGCTATTATGGACGCCTTTACAACTGGGTATATTTTTAAAACACCATGCGATTTAGTCTTTTATAAAAATAACCAAGGGATTATAAACGTAAAAATTAATAACCCTAAGTATCAAGATTTTTGTACACAAAGGCCTCCAATGCCACAGTTTGAGCATCCAAAGGGGTACTACCAGACTCATTTTGCTTGGAGTTCTCCTTGGGGCTTGGAGCTTCCAGAAGGCTATAGCGCATTGTTTATGACACCAATGAATAGGTTTGACTTACCATTTTTAAATACTACTGGTGTTGTGGACTCGGACAAGCTTCACTTACTTGGGACTTTCCCATTTTTTCTTCCAGAAGGTTGGGAAGGTACCATACCGGAAGGGACCCCCTACATGCAGGTTCTTCCTTTTAAAAGAGAAAACTGGGAACACGAAATAGAGATACCAGATCAATCTAAGATGTATGATAAAGTAGTTGATAACATGAAATTTTACCGAAAGCCTGATGGCGGGGTATATCAAAATAAAGTTTGGTCAAGACGAGAATACAAATAGGGAGAATATAATGCAGACATGGACAGAAAAAGTTGATTTAGGCAGTGGAATCTTCTGTTACAAGGGGATTATTAAAGAAAGTTTTGATGTAATAAACAGACTTGAGGCTAATCTAAAGCCAGAAGGCGATACAACTGGATATGCTTGGCAACCAGCGTACGTTGGGTACAGACAATTAATGCCAGAGTATAGAGATTGCAACGATTTTAAGTTTAAGAAGACAGACTTAGAACCCGATAAAAGCGAAGTATCAAAAAATCTTCAATCTCTTTGGCAAGATCTATATGATGTAAAGTCACCAGCAGTAGATGATTACTGCAAAATGTATAACATTAACAACCTGAAGTATTGGGAAGCCTTTAACTTTATTAAGTACGGCCCAGGCCAGCACTTTATGGAACACCACGACCATGGCTTTTCTTATAACTGCACTGTTTCTTTAGTTTCGTACGTCAATGATGACTATGAGGGTGGAGAACTTTTCTTCAGATTACAAAATCTAAAAGTTAAAGCAGAAGCTGGAGACCTGTTTATTTTTCCATCAAACTTTATGTACCCACACCAAGCAATGCCAGTAACCTCTGGGACTAAATACTCCATTGTGACTATGCTTGATTACAGCAAAAAGTTTCACACCCCAGAGATGTATAGCGCAGACGCAGATTAATGTTTAATATCTCAGTTGAAAAGACACAGGGGGCTTTGTTTGACATTCAGCCTATGTCTATTAAAAGAGACTGGATGGATGCAACATCAGAGAACCATGCCTATAGATGCTTTCCAGTAACCCAGTCAAATGTAATTGGCTGGAGCCTGTCTTGCTTGGAGGATATTGAGTTTATTTGGGACGGTGTAAATGACCAAACCCCAGATCGTGTTCAAGTATTTAGTCCAGAAGGAGCCTATTCTGGAAGAGGCCAATCCTCTATAAGCCTAAATACTGGTTTAGTTTTTAGAACAGCTCAGGACGTTAGTATTTTTACCATTAACCCCGTAAATTATTTTAGTGATGAGTTTGAGACAATGGCGTCTTTAATTAGTACTTCTTTTTATGACAACCCTTTGCCCTTAGCTATTAAGGCAAAGGTTGCCAATAAGCGGGTAGTTATTAAGGCGGGAACTCCGGTTGCCACAATTATCCCTATATCTTTGTCAAATTTAAATGGGACAGATATTGAGATTATTAAGTACCAAGATCCAGATAGAAAAAGACTAGATGCAAACATATCCTATGGGTCTGCTGCACAAGAGATAAACTCGTCTGGAAAATGGACAGATTGGTATAGAGATGCTGTAAACGAAAAAGAAGAATCTCAAGGCTCTCACGAAGTAAAAACATTAAAATTAGGGGTAATAGATAAGACGAAAAGAGATATAGTATGAATATGGAACAAAATAAAGACTCGTACACTGTAGCAAAAAGAACGCCATCTATGACCCCATCAGGTTGGTTTGGGGATAGCAAAGACATGATTGTTGAGCTAGAAAACTTTATGACCCAAGAAGAAATAGATTTCTTAGAAAAAGCCGCTAAATCGTTAACAATTTGGGATGTGACTCAAAGCCATACAAATGAGAATGGAACAGTTACCTATGACTCAGATTATTGGAAAGATAGGGTTGCAACTCAACCGACCTTAGACAAAAATGATCCAAAGATATCCCCAGTAATTGCGGGGCTATTTCAACGACTAAGGCCAATTATTGAGGAATTTTATAAGGTAGAGGTTCACCCAACGGGCACAACTATTGTTAAGTGGCTTCCTGGGCAATTTCAAAAACCTCATGCTGATAAAGAGCTTCATGAGGGCCCAGATGCGGGAACCCCTAACGACTTCCCAAACTATGACCTATCAAGTCTGTTTTATTTAAACGATGATTATGAGGGTGGGGAGCTATACTTTCCACTACAAGGGGTACAGTTTAAACCTAAAAAAGGCGCTGCTTACTTCTTCCCAGGAGATAAAAACTATATCCATGGGGTTACTGAGGTAAAAAGTGGGTTACGGTTTACATGCCCATTTTTTTGGGAAATAACCAAGCATACAGGAGACAAACAACCGTAAGGACAGGTTACAATACACCTATGAAATCTATCTATGACATCTCGCTTAACTCAGCTGATGGCTCCCCTAACTTCCTAGCTCAATTTAAAGGCAAAGTTACGCTACTAGCAAATACAACAGTCGGCTGTGGTAACGCTAATCAAATGGAAGTTCTCCAATGGCTTCAAGATAAGTATGGTGGAGATGATTTCCAAGTTATTGCTATCCCTACCAATGACTACTGTGGGGTGGGGATTACTAAGGGTAAGTGGTCACAAGGCATTACCTGTGGCGCTGACTCACAAGCGTACGGCAAAGATGTTTACGGAACTACTTTTCAATTTTCAGAAATGGTTTCATCAAATCCAAATGAAAGTGCTAATGAACTAAGCGCTCACAAGGGAGATGCTTCTGTAAACGGATTAGGTCAACCAAGAAAAGAAACTCATGAACTGTATCGTGAAATTAAAGACCAAATGCACGCTTACGCCGCAAAGCAAACAGAACTTGGCATTCCAGATAGAGACGGATATTTGTCACCTTGGTTAAACCAACCTATTGCTAATGGTGCCCAGCAAGGCGGAAACTTTGAAAAGTATCTTATTGATAAAGATGGATATATAGCCAACTGGTTCCAGTGCACAGTATTAAACTACGATATTGAAAAAACATTAAAAGAAGCCCTAGCAGAAGAGGGAAGTACTGCTTCTATGGGAGAGGGCAGAACCCCAGAGGTATTTGCTGAAGAATACGCCCTTGTTCAACAAGAAATAGAAAAATTAATTGCTGGAGATAAATCCCTTATAAATAACTAGACGGAGTAAAAGTACAATGAACTTGGAAAACAAAACACGAATAACAAAAGATATAGTTGTTTATAAAAATTTTATAAGCAAAGAAGACTGCAAAAAGATGATTCAAGCCTTAGATGCTCAGGCAGAGAACGGGGCAATTTCTTGGATGCCTATTTCATTTTATGAGTCATACTCTTCAGTTTTGCCACAGGATAACGACCAAGAAGTCATTGATGCTGGCCTATCTCCAACCATCTTTTCAGACATTGAAAAAGCAATGCCAGAAGCAATTGCTTCGGTACACGACCTTGATCCAAAAACAATTTGTAAAATTGGATACCACACACAGAAGTGGGAGCCAGGAGCGTACGCAAGAGTCCACTCTGACAACACAGATGAGCATGGAACGTCAGGCGCGTTCACAAGAAGCCGCTATGCAGGGTTCCTATACCTTAATGATGATTTTGAGGGTGGCCTGCTTAGGTTCCCAAGTCAAAACATAGAGATTAAACCAGAAGTTGGACTTCTTGCTGTATTTGATGGAGGGTTTAACAACATGCACGAAGTGTCTCTAATAGAAAGCGGAGTAAGATACACCATTGGATCTTTCTGGGATGACCGAGAAGAGTCAGATTATCCACAAGAAGTGAGGGACGCTTGGGCCGAAGAAATGAAGGCTACTAGAGCACAGCAAGAGATTGAACGAGCAGAGTGGCAAGAGCTTCTTAAGCAGGGTTGGAAGTTAGATGCAGATGGAAATAAATACAAAATAGAGGAGACTACAAATGATTGAATCTTTTAAAGAACAATTAATAGACAGCGGGTATGTAGTTACAGATATTACCTCAGAGCTATTTTCTGTTGACAACTTTTTATCACAAGATCAAATAGATATCTTTTTTGACATTATACATAGTACATCTCAAGAAGATTGGGAAGTAGAGTATCACGCAAATCTAAAGTACTTTTGCATGGAAAAATTTGGTAGAGATGATGTAGAAAATCTGGTTGCTGAAGGTAAGTTTGAAATTACCCAAAACTGGAAAGATAAAAACTTTAACATACTACACCATGAGATCCAAAGACCTTTATATGATGTGGTAAACTCAATGGTAGTCAAAGCTGACCCAGAATTAATTTTAAGTGGTTTTGCAACAATTCAACGGATGCAATCAGGGGTAGAGTTAAAAGCGCATACTGACCAAAAAACAGACCCATCTATAAAGTACGCGGCAATTGTGTACCTTAATGATGACTATGTAGACGGCGAGTTGTTTTTTCCAAAACTTGATATCCAGTTAAAGCCTAAAGCAGGGACTATGTTATTTTTTCCAGGAAATGAAGAGTATGAGCACGGAGTCAAGCATGTAGGAGATGGACAAATAAGATATGTTCTTGTTGGCTTCATTAAAGAAAAAGACCATTACGCAAAAAACACATACTAAGGGGCAAACAAATGAACAAGGAAATACTGGACCCAAAAGCGTACTACTATACCGATGCTATTGAGGACTTTAATACTTTTAAGAAGGTTTGGAAAGAACTAGACACCCTTGAGCAATACCCAGAGTCTGGGGTAAATGTTTGGAACCTTTGGACCTCTTCTAACGATACCTCTTTTATCTATGGAGAAACAAAGACTTTTGACATCAATGCAATAAACCGGCTTAGTCCAATCTTCTCGCCCCAGGCAGCCGAAGTAGCAGAAAAAAGTAAGTATATTTACGACGCTATTATGACTACAATGTATAACGTTTGCAAAGACTATGCCTCTTCTTTAGGGGACTTTGATGAGCCAAGACTTTTTCCAACCTTTAACATAAAAAAGTACAATACTGGAATGGGAATGGGCGCACACTTTGACCAATTAGACGGAGATAAAACTCTAAGATACTCATTAGTGATGTACTTAAACGACGACTGTGAAGGCGGAGAAATCTCTTTTCAATTAAAAGATTACGATGGAGGATGGACTAGCTCTGACGGCTTTTCTAAAGGGTCAGCTCCAGCTGTAGACCTAGACTATGATGTATCTGTTGCAAATAAAGCAATTGATTTTGGCTTAAAACCTAAAGCAAATAGCGTTGTCATATTCCCAGCATTTCCGCCATACTTTCATACCGCACACGTTGTAAAGTCTGGTTTTAAATACATGATTCCTGGTCACTGGATTCATAACAACATGGAGCTTAATAAGAATCAAGGCATGTAATTGAAAACAGCTATTGTTACTGGGGCAAGCAAAGGTGTGGGATTAGCAACAGTTAAACGCCTATCTGAAAACGGGTACAAGGTCATTGCTGTTTCAAGAAACCTCTCTAAAGTATCTGAGCTTGTATCTGATGCCGTTGAGGTTTATCAACTAGACGTTACGGACTCTAAGGCGATAGAGAGATTCTATGAACAGTACAAAGACATAACACTAGATCTTTTAGTTAATAACGCTGGTGGCGGCTCTGGTCCAACTAATATTATTCATGAGACCCCAGAAAACTTTAGAAGAGCCTATGACATAAACGTTACTGGGCCTATGTACTTGTCTCAGTTATTTGTACCTTGTATGGAAAAGTCAGATTCCCCAACTATTGTCTTTATTACTTCTTTTGGCGGTAAGGTGCCATATCGCGGTGGAGGAAATTACACGAACGCCAAGAGAGGTGAACGCGGGTTAATTGACACAATGAGGCTTGAGTTTCCTCAATTTGGTATTAAAATTACAGAGATCTGCCCAGCAACTATTGACACCCAAGATCAAAAACGAGACCAGGCATTGACTGCAGAGGATTTAGCAGAAGCTATTTACTGGGTAGGATCGCTACCAAGTCATGTTAATATAAATGAGATTGAAATTTGTCATATTAACAGTAGTAAGTACTGAACTTTGTGACATACTTGCTTAATGGGCAGAGACCATTTTTCTAAGACGTTTCACTCACCTTATTTTCAATCTGAGTACTATAAGAAAGAAACCCCTGGCGGACAATTTGAAGATAAAATAGAAAAATTTCTAAAAAAATTAATAGCTCCCGTTACAAAACTTGTTCCTAAGAGGCGGTAAACCTGTATGCCTAAAGATGTTCCTAAAATAATTTGGCAAACACATAACTATCTATATGAAGAATTACCAGAACATTTAAGGCAAGTAACCCAGACCTGGATAAATTTAAATCCGACCTGGGAGTACAGGTACGTTGACCATATAGCTAGGGCAGAATTTGTAAAAACAGAGGACCCCGTACTGTATACTCACTTTGAAAAACTAGCCCCTATAACTCAAGCAGATCTATGGAGATACCTAGTAACCTATACATATGGTGGGGTGTATGCAGATATGGACTCTGTGTGTAACTCTCCTCTAGACTACGCGTTTGATCTCTTACAGTGTGACCATGACCTTTTAGCAAGTAGTCAATCAGGTCCGATGTACTATAATAATTGTAATTATGCTGTAGGTAAAAACTCAAAAAATCTTGAAATAATTATAAAAAATTTAAAAGATGAAGACTATTTAACTGACAATTTAAACGTATGGGCTTGCCCCTTAACGCGGTTTGTTGAGCAAGCTTCCGCAAGTGATACGGTCTGTAAAGACTTTAGTGGCGCTCTTCATTCACAGGAGTTTAAGTCAGCTTTTAACGATACTTTTGAGGTAGATTACTATGGAAAGCGTGTAGCCTACAATGAATTAATCCGTGGCTTGCCCCTCTAAAGGAAGAAGCCCGCTCTACAATATGTGAATGAGCAATATCTCATAGTATTCTCCCTGTTTTGTGATAGGAATTAACTGATGTCAATTGTTGGAGTAACGGCTTCTAGCCGTAGGCAAGTACCTAACGCTCCAACAATTGGTACAGCTACAGATGTAGGAACAGATAGAGCGTTCAATGATGGCGCAGCAGTAGTTACCTTTACCCAAAGTCCAATTGGGTTTGAAGCAACCTCTTACACAGTAACCTCTAGCCCTGGCGGATACACTGCCTCTGGTGCCTCTTCTCCTTTGACTGTAACTGGGTTGCAATCTAATACCGCTTACACTTTTACAGCAACAGCAACAAACTTTGTGGGAACAAGTACCGCCTCTAGCGCCTCAAATAGCATTACTGCAACTACCGTTCCACAGGCTCCAACTATTGGAACTCCTACCCTTGCTACTGGTCAGGCGTATACTGGTTCTGCAAACATTGGCGTTGTCTTTACTGCTGGTGCAACTGGTGGAAAATCAATTACAACTTTTACAGCAACCTCTTCTAGCACTACAGTTGTTTCTGGAGCTACCTCTCCCATCACTATATCTGAAACTATAGGTATATCTAGAAACTATACAGTTACCGCAACTAACGCTAATGGAACAAGCTTAGTTTCCTCTGCAAGTACCTTTATTACTCCGTCTTCTGTTCCTGAATCTGCCCCTACTATTGGTACTCTTTCAAACGTCACTGGTATTGCCTATGGTTCTAACCCACAATTCACTTTAACGTTTGAAGCACCAACAAGCACGGGTGGCTCAGCAATTTCCTCTTACAAGTACTCAACAGATGGTGGCACTACCTACATAGCAGCGCCAAGTAACACGAGCCCAATGACTTTAACCACGCAAAGTACCTCTGGAACTCCAGCATTTGTAGCGGGCATTTCTTACTCTGTAATTCTTAAAGCAGTAAACGCAAATGGCGATTCTCCAGCATCTGCATCAAGTAACTCACGAGTTGCTGCAACTATCCCAAGTACTCCTACATTTACCCTGTCCAGTACTGGCAACACCAACATCACTGGAACGTACTCCTATAACACTGGTGGACAAGATGTTACTTCGTTTTCTTCAGCAGTCTCTGGTACCGCAGCAACTACCGCAGGGACAAGTCCTGTAGGAAATACTTCAGGAGCTTTAACTTACACATTTAGTTATGTACAGGGAACTCAGTACTCCGTATCTTTTAGCGTTACTAATCCAATGGGAACTGCAACTGCTTCCTCTCAGAGCATTACACCTTTTGCAGCAGTAATTCCTGGCACACCAGCAAGTTTAAGCGCTGCTGTAGCAAACACAACAACTGTAAACCTAACGTACGGAGCCATAGCACAAAACGGTTCCGCACTTACTGCGTGGCAAGGAAGTGGAACAAGTACTGGAGACATTGTCTCTAGCCCTGCAATTGCTTTGACTTACTCTGGAACACCTAGCACCGCAGGTGGCGTTGTGAGCGTTTCAGGAACATTTGCAGCAATTCAGTCATACACATTTACTTTAAAAGCAAGAAACGGTGCTGGCGTAGGAGGAGGAGTAACTTCAAATAGCGTTGTTCCTCTGCCAACTATTACAGATAACTTTAACCGTTCGGGCTCTACTTTAGGTACAACTTCTTCTGGTAGTCCTTGGACAACTCACTCTGGCGCCTGGTCTACCAACGGAAGTCAAGGCGTCTCATCATCTTCTGGTGTAGCTTCTGTATCCTTTGGTACTGGAACCGCAACAGTAACTGCCGATGTAACTAACGGTTACGGAGTTGCGTGGTGGGTAAGTGGTAGCGGTTCTTACTACAGCTCTTACTATCAACAATATACATACACCTATTCAACAGGTAACAACTACTGTACTGATTGTTCTTACACAAATTACTCTTGTAACAACCAAGTTTCTTACTCGTGCTCTGTTGGACAGCTTTACGGCACTAACTGCTATACCTGTCCTTCTGGATTTACCTTTGACCAATCCAATGGAGTATGTAAAAAGTGTGATAATGGAACTGTTACTACCACAACCTACTCTTGTAACCCTTCAGTATCTTACTCGTGCTCTGTTGGACAGTACTATGGCGGGTATTGCTATACCTGTCCTTCTGGATGGAGCTTTGACCAATCCGATGGAGTATGTAAGTTTTGTTCTTCTGGAACTCCTGTTTGTCCTTCTGGCACTACAGAGTACAACGGCGCTTGCTTTAGCTGTTCTAGTGGAACTCTTACATTTACAGGCTCCACATACCAATGCCAGGTTGTATCTGGAACTACTGGCAGTGGTGTGTACTCATACTATGGTAGCGCTACCAGCTATGCTGCAACACCTGCTTTGCGGCAGTGTACGCAAAGTAACGTTAACGATATGTCTAACCCGTGCTTATACGTTGGAGAATGTAGCTCAGGTGGAACCAGCGCCGTTTATTGTTTAAGGACTTGTGACCAAGGTGGCGCTCAAAGTTCTCCATCTTCTTCTACTTGTTACTTATGTCCTAGTGGAACGGTAAACGGTCCAAACCCTACTACTGGTTCTGGTTCCATTGCTTCTTGCTACATAGAGGGTACACAGCCAGCCTACACTTACACAAGCGCAACTCAAACTTCTAAAACTACCCCTAGTGGTGGAACTTGGCCTAACTGTAACTACGTAGTTTCTACAGGTGCTCCAACCAACCAAGGTGCAGCAACCGTAACTAGCGGTTCAGGCGGAACGTATCCAAACTGCTGCTGCGGCTCGTCATCTAGTACAACCTCAACAACAGTTAGTGGTGGAACTTGGCCTAACTGTAACTACACAACCTCTACAAGTTCTGCAACCAACCAAGGTGCAGCAACCGTAACCACCAGTTCTGGTGGAACTTATCCAAACTGTTGTTGTGGCTCATCATCTAGTACCTCAACAGCAGCAGCTGTAGCTGGATATCCAACCTGTGGTTGCCTAGCAAACACGGCTTCTAGAACAAATACTGGAGGAGGTGTAGCAGTCACCCCAACAGCTACCGCTACTGGAGATAGAGTTGTTACTAATGGATCAGCAAGCGAACTTCTTAGTTCAGCTCCAACAAGAATTACAGCAGTAGTAAGTGCTGCAGGTTCTTTTACAGTCTATGCTTACAATGGTGGAACACAGATTTATACAACAACAGGATCAGGTACTCCTGTAGGAAACTATGGTATATTTTTAGGCACAAGCACACTATCCCTTGGAACAGGTGTAGACAACTTCTCGGTATCGTAATAGGAGCATAATGAGCGACAAACCACGTAATGCACGTCCTTGGGATTTATTTAATAAGAACCTTGGAAGAGTTGAAACAACAATTGCAGAAGAACGCTATGAGATTTGTTCTGCTTGCCCTGAGCTAATAAAACTAACAGGTCAATGCAAAAAATGCGGATGCTTTATGCAGCACAAGGCAAAGCTTCCAAACGCATTTTGTCCATTAGACAAATGGCAAGCAGTTTCAATTAGCTACACAGAAGACCAATCAGAAGAGGAAACAAAATAATGGAACTATACGACCCGGAGCGCCCACTTCCACCTAAAAAAGTTGCTTTTGTTCTTGACGGAGTAATCCAAGACATCCTTCACACGGATGAGCGGTTAGCTTCAATCTTGCTAAGTGAGCCATTAATGGTTGATGTATCTGATGAACCAGAGAGCGTTGTTCCTGGCACTCTGTACCCTTTTGAGCGCAACGAAGCTTAGCCCACTTTATACTCTTCTTTAAGAGATAATCCTCGTATGCGTGGTAACAAAGTACAGGGGCGTTTCAAAATTGACTTTGAAAGTAAGTCAATGGATGAGGGCATTGTTGATGACCTTCGTGACCCTGTTGGTACCACCGTATCTTGGTGGGTATGGGACCAAGCTTACCTAGATGCAAACCCTAACTTAGTTGTTGATGATATCTACGACGTCTCAAGTGCAACCCCTGGAGAAGGACGTCGTTGGAAGAGCCCATTTGACCTACCTGTAATTATGGCTCAACAGATGCGTTCTACAAACATTATGAACGAACGAGGCTTCTACGTAACAGATACTTTGCGCCTTGTTGTATCGGTTTCTGATGTAAACATACTCATTCCAGATATGATTACAAACCCAACAACCCACATTAAAGATAGAATTGCATTCCAAGAAAAGATATTTGTTCCTACACGGGTTATGCCACGTGGACGATACAAAGAGCGCTATTCTGTGGTCACTATTGACTGCAACCAGGTTAACGCCGAAGAGCTTGTCAATGACCCACAGTTCCAAAGCTATGCCTCACCAAGCGTTGGTTATGGTATTGGAGTACTGGGGTATGGTGTTGGAAGCTATGGTAGCTATGGATATGGAAGGTAATAATTATGCCGTTAGTTAAACCCGCAGATGGGGATGTAAACTGGGACGTAAGTCTTAACGCTGCCCTAGATTATTTAGACACTAATAAAGCCCCTAAAGCTAGTCCAACATTTACTGGAACAGTCGTTCTTCCATCTACAACCTCTGTTGGAAACGTGTCTGCAACAGAGTTGGCTTATGTAGATGGCGTTACCTCTGCTATTCAAACACAGCTAAATACCAAAGCTCCTAGCGCAACTCCTACTTTTACTGGAACTGTAAATCTTACAAATACAACAGCACCTACTGCCAACATGACAGGTGGAGGAATTTTGTATGTAGAAGCTGGAGCTCTGAAGTACAGAGGCTCTTCAGGAACAATTACAACGATTGGACCCGCATAATGTCAGAGTTTGAAGAGAACATTGTAGAAGATGTTGACTTTGAAGCGTTTGAGCCTGAGCTAGACGAAGACCTGTTTGATGAAGAATTTGATTTTGAAGATGACGACGAAGAAGAGGAATACGAATGAAACCAGAATGCAAATGTGGCAACTGTGGCTGCGGCAAAAAAGACCCAAGCTAAGGTTGAAAAGCCAGTAACTCTGGCTATCAAAGTCCCAGGCAAGCCTGCACGGGAAACGCATAAGATTTCTAAGAACAAAAAGGGTGAGGTAATTGTTGACCACACAAACCGTGACAAAGGAACTTACGACAAGATTAACCTGACAAAGAAGGCTGGCGCTAAAACAATTAAGCAAGGCGTTAAAGCAACTAAAGATTGGCATAAGACAAATGGCTAAAGACACTAATCCCTGTTGGGATGGGTACGTTCAAGTAGGCTTTAAGAACAAGAATGGTAAGAAAGTGCCAAACTGCGTTCCTGAAGGTTCAGGTAAGAAAAAAATCGCTAAACCTAAGAAGAAAGTGAGCAAGTAAATGTGCGCAGCATGTGGATGTGGTAAGAAGAAGGGCGAGCCAGGTTTTGGCAAAGGCCCAAAGTCTAAGTCAAAGGCTAAAAGCAAGGCTTGCACTTGCGGTACTTGCAAAGACTGTAAGGGAAAGAAGTCACCTTTAAAAGGTAAGCAAAGTAAGCTTGATGCAGATAAAGACGGCAAGCTAGAAGGCTCTGACTTCGCTGCCCTACGAAAGAAGAAAAAGTAGTGTGCGCTACCTGTGGCTGCATGAAGCCAAAGGATAAGCACGGTATGAAGACCCTTGCTGCAGCAAACAAGAAGTTTGATAAAAAACCCAAGGGAAAAAAAGATGAGCAAAAGGCAAAAAAGAAGTAAGTAGTTAGGCCCCGAAAGGGGCCTTTCTTCTTTATCATAGGCTTATCAGTAACCCGCTGCGGGCCTGTGCAGTCCCAACTGCTTGCGTTGTATAAGGGGTTTATCCATGTTGTTTTGCCTTACCAAAAAAAAGGTACACAATGGCTGACACCCACGCTCATACAGCGCTAGATAAGAGCAGTCATGAAACTGCTAAGTATCTTTCCTCACACCTTCGTAATGAAGCAGCCGCAGCTGGATGGCCTGACCATATTGTTAAAGGTATGAAAGTCCATTACCACGAGGGCGAATTTAAAATTGCCGCTAATAAAAAGCACACCAAAGAAATTAATGACTTGGAATACGGCACCCAAGATAGCCGTCCTACCGCAGCTATGCGTCGTTTTTCCAACAATACCTCTGAAGCTGAAGAGTTCCTTGTAGGTAGGATGCTGAAGCACATGGGAGGCGAGCTATGACCTTCCTTATCTCTGAGGATGAGGCTTTGCGCAATCTTCTTTTAGGTATGACCGTTGTTGACCAAAAAGCAAACAACAACAATACCTCCCGCAGTGTAAAAGTTTATTTTGGGCAACCCGACCAAGAAATCCGTGAGCAGTCATACCCGTACATCACAATTGACATGATTGACATTGCAGAAGACCCTGCACGTGCTCATCGCGGTTTCGCACAGCCTTCTTACCTGCCAGACCCATCCACAGACCCATCAAGCAATGCGGTTTACAATGAGGAAACTAGTAGCTGGTACATACCCTGGCCTATTCCAGTAAACATTGACTACCAAGTAACTACTTACTCTCGTCAACCTAGGCATGACCGACAAATTCTTGGTCAAATGCTGAGCAATAAGATTCCAATGCGGTTTGCTGTATTGGAGCCAGATGACGGAACTGTTCGTCGTTTGGACCTTCTGGATGTCTCAAAGCGAGATGTTACAGAGCAAGGAAAGCGTTTATTTGTAAATGCTTTCACAGTGAGAGTCTCGTCCGAGATAACCTCACAAACCTATACACAAGTGTACAAAACGTTAAAAGTTATCGGTAATGGCACAGCTGGGTCGTTTGTTCAAGGACAAACAGCATACCCATACACTGCCGTTGATTCGTGGACTAATCCGTAACAACAAGGAACCCCTACCCAACTAGTTAGGAGAAAACAATGGCTTATAGCCGTCCAGGTGTTTACATTAGTGAGCGCCTACTACCCGCACCAATCGGAGTCGGAGATTCAGCTAACGCTGCAGGTGCAGTTGCTTGTCCGCTTCCTCAAGGTCCTGAATCCGTAACTCTTGTAAACTCTTGGTATGAATTTACCAAGTATTTCGGAGGATACAACGCCGCATATCCATCTACTTTTGGAATTGCTCAATTCTTTTCTAATGGTGGTCGTGATTTATACGTAAAGCGTATACTTTCATCAAACGCATCTAGTGCTGCCGTAACCGTATCTACTGCTGGTTCCGTAGCAGTATTTACTGCTACAGCTAAAAACCGTGGATCAGATGGAACTAACCTTCGTATAGAAATGACCACTGGAACTGTTGCAGGAACTTACACGCTAACCCTTACCAAAGAAACAGTTTCAGGAACTGCTTCAAATACTTCAAACGATGTCTTGCTTGAGCGTTATGAAAATATTATCTTTGACCCAACATTTTCAACTAGCTCAGATTACGCAAACACTGTAATTAACACTGTTTCTGGATACATCACTATCAGCAACAATGCTGCGGGTGTACCTGCTTCAGCAGTTTATCCACTTACAGTTGGCGGTTCACCAGTAAATGGTGGAGATGGCGCTACTGTAATCGCATCTGATTACACATCTTATGCTGCAACATCAACCGCTGTTTGGAACGAGTTCAACTCTGTAAATCGTCCTCTCGTTATCTTTACTCCAAACATCTATGCCGTAGTACCAACATCTACTGCAACCGTTACAGCAGCAGCCTCAGCCTGGGCTGAAGCTAATAATGGTTTTTATGTTGCAGAAACAGCTGCTGGATTAACTGTAGATGCAGCAATTGCTGTAGCTCAAGCACTAAGCGGCAAGAGCTCAACAGCTATGTACTACCCACACGGTTACATCTCAGACCCAGTTGGTCGTGGAAACGGCGCACTTCGTTTGGTAGGTCCTTCAGCAGCAGTTGTAGGAAAGTACCTTTCAACAGATGCAAGCCTCGGTGTGTTTAAAGCACCTGCTGGTCTAGGAAGCCAAGTTGCTGGAATCGTTGCTCTAGAGCGTACCTTCACAACAGCTGAATTAGACAGAATGAACAACGGCCTTCCTACTGCAGGAACAGGTTCAGTTGCTCCTCTAAACCCTCTTCGTCAGATTCCTGGTGCAGGAATTGTAATTATGGGTGCTCGTACTCTGTTACAAGACGGAACTGCAAACCGTTATGTAAATATGCGTCGTTCTTTGATTTACATCAAGGCACGTCTAAAAGCTATTACTGAGTTTGCAATCTTTGAAAACAATGAAGAGCGTCTCTGGACGCAAATCCGTGGTGTCGTTGATTCATTCTTAAATGAGTACCGCAATCAAGGTGGTCTTCGTGGAGGACCTGCACAAGCTTACTTCATCAAGTGCGATGCAGAAAATAACCCTGCAAACTTAATCGCTCAAGGTGAAGTCCACATTGAAGTTGGCGTTGCACTGCAGTACCCTGCAGAGTTTATCGTCATTGACCTCAGCCAAAAAACGCTGAACTAACCAAGGAGATAATAAATTATGGCTACCATAACTAACAATCGCTCAAACCTAATGACAGATCCATTACGTAACTTTAGGTTTTTGGTTACGTTTACAGCACAAACTAACCCAAGTACAGCAGTTACCAATTTAGCTTCAACAACTGCTGTTATGGGTTTTACATCCGTATCGGGAATGGCTGTAACAACAGACTCTATTCCTTACCGTGAGGGTGGTTACAACACTACCGTTCACCAAATTCCAGGACAAACAACCTTTGCTCCTATCACTCTGCAACGTGGACTAATTCTTGGAACTTCTAAAAACTGGGCCTGGATGCGCAATATGTTTGCAACAGTTCAAGGTGGAGCAGGTTCACGTGGGGTTGCAGAAAACTTCCGTTGCGACCTAGACATCGCAGTTTTATCTCATCCAATTCCAGGAGTTGGAGGAGAAGGAGCTGGTGATTTAACACCTCCAACAGACCACGTAGCAATGCGCTTTAAGGTGTATAACTGCTGGCCTACCTCAATTGCTTACTCAGACCTAAATGCGGGAGATAACGCTCTGTTCGTAGAACAGATGACACTCGTACATGAAGGTTTTGACGTCAACTTTGGCACAGCACTAACAGCAGCAGGTCAAGCATCCTCTGTATTTGGTGATGTAGGAGTTGCTGCTACAGCAAGTAGCGGTGGCGGTGGCGGCGGGGCTCGCTCAGCAGTTGTAAACTAACTAATCCAATCTAACAAAGGAATAAAATGACAACGAAAACAATCAGTGCAGCGGCTAACCCCGCCATGGCTAACAATCTCATAAACCAAGTCATGAATGAGCAGATTGAAGATGATTTCAATCCGCAAATTAAATCTCCTGTGGATACTACGGTGGAACTTCCTGGCGGATATGTAACCCCCGCTGGGGAGCTCCTCCGTACCGCAGAGGTGCGAGAGCTAAACGGACGTGATGAAGAGGCAATTGCTAAAGCAACAACTATAGGAAAAGCTCTATCAGCAATAATTCAACGTGGAACGGTTTCTATTGGAAGCATCAAAGCCGAAGAGTCTGTTTTAGATGAATTGCTAGCGGGAGACTTAGATGCTCTTCTACTTGGAATCATTAAAGCAACTTTTGGAGTAGATATTGAAATACCTTCCTACTGCGATAAGTGCGAAGACTACAAGATTGTGACTGTAGATTTAAACGAAGATGTAAAGGTTAAAATTTTAACAGACCCAATTAACGACCGTGTTTTTACTGTAAAAGGTAAAAAAGACCTCTTTACGGTTCAACTTCCAACAGGTAGTGACCAAAAACAACTGATTGCAAATGCTGATAAATCAGAAGCAGAGCAAACAACAATTTTGCTTCAAGCCTGTGTGCTAAAGATAAACGACAACCCTGTCTATAGCGCATTACAGGTACAGCATCTTGGAATGGTAGATAGAAAGAACATCGTTAAAGAAATCAATAAGCGAGTACCCGGACCTCAGTTTACTGACCTACAAGTTACGTGTCCTGAGTGTGAAGGCGAGGTAACGGTATCCATTAATTTGGGAACCTTGTTTCGCCTGTAGTTACACGTCGTACTTAGAACTGTTCTCACAGTGGGCAGCAATAAGTGCAAATCATGAGGGATGGACACTATCTGATATAAAAGATATGTCAGTAAGAGAGAGACAAAATTGGCTAGAACTAGCCAAGGCAAAGGCAGAAAGGACAGGTAATGGCATTTAACTTTATGGGTAATGTAAAAACACTTACCTCTTCTGTTACTACCCTTAAAAAAGAACTCTCTGGTGTCTACGACGTCTTAAAAAAGATTAAAGGACTTGGACCATCAGCATTTGGGGACGTCAATGCGGTTCTGTCCAAAAGCGGTCAATTTGGTAATGGGCAAGGAACACCTGTATTTGGAAAAACATCTGTAAGTGGTGCGCCAAAGTTTTCAAGCCAAACACCTATGGCTGCTGCCAAACCAGGCTCAAATGCGCAGCAAAGTAACTACGAAAGCACTTCCGAAAGGATAAACAGTGCGTACCTAGACGTCGGTATACGACAAGCCTCATTTGGTAAAATAGCTGCAGGAGCTCAGATAGCAACGGCTATTGTTGGTGGCTTTTCAAGTATGCTTCCAGACGTTGGAGCAGTAGCACAAAGAGCTGGTTCATATTACGGCTCTTCAGCTATGCTCGGAGGCAGTAATAGAACTCAAAACCAATTAAGCACAATGGCAGCCATGAAGGGCGGCATAACAGGCCCTATGGGTACTGCCGAAGCTTTTGGTACATTTACTAACTACAGCTTTATGCCTGGTAGTGCAAACATGAAGATGGGCTTGGAACAAACAAGCGCAGCAGCAAAAGCATTGAATATGGACAACGCAGCTGCTTCATCTGCAATTGGAGCGTTGTCTACAGGAAGTATGGGAGCTCAGCTCTACCAGTACGGTATTAACCAGTACGACACAAAGGGTAACTTGCGCACACCTGGCGCTATAGCAAAAGACCTTATGAAGAATGTCTTTTATGCTGGAAAAGATGTAACTAAAATTGGTGCAGAGCAATTTGCAAAAGACTCTATGGGTATGAACCTTGATTATCAGCTATCTACCATGGGTATTACAGGTGAAACAGCGACTTTAATAAAAGCTTCAATGGGACAAATTGCTTCAGGAAAAAGCGGCGAATTAAAAGATTTTAAAACATCTGATAATCCTTTAAATCCTTTCTACAGAATTAATGACTCCGAAGAAAGCCTTACTCAAGATTCTGAAAAAGGCTTATTAAAAGGAGCAGAAACTGCAGCAGCAGCTTTAGAAAAACTAAACAAAGCATTAGAAAAGACACCTGAATTAATTTTGCAAATGAAGGGCGCACTACAAACCTTTAATGGAACAAAATCAGGTAGTGGCGTAACAAGTCTGCTTACAAACGTACTCACAGGAATTGGAGCTTGGAAACTAGCAGGTGCAGCTAAAACTGCCCTTACTGCTGCAAAAGCTGGTGGTGCAGCAGTCGCAACCACTTCAGCAGCTACTGCTGCAACTGCTGCAACTGCTGCTACTGCCGCTACAGGAGCAACTGCTGCTACTACTGCTGCTGCTGGTACTGCTGCTACTGCTGCTACTGCTGCTACTACAGCAGCAGCTGCTACAGGAGTAAGTGCTACTGCTGCTACTGGTGCAGCAACTGCAGCGACTGCAGCAACTGCTGCTGCAACAGCTAGAGCAGCAAGATTAGCTACGATAGCTAAAGTTGCTAAAGGTGCAACTGTTGCAGGAGCTGTTGCAATGGCGGGAGGCTTTGTTGGTGACAAAATAAAAGGAGATTCAGAAAAAGGTAGTTTAAGAAGTCGTCTTGGCAAATCAGCTAAATTTGCCTCTACAGCTTTTGCTGCAACAGCACTGATAAATGCTATACCTGGTCTTGGTCAAGTCAGTTCTGGAGCAATTACAGCGTTAGCAGCAACTGCGGGATTTTTAATGGGTGGACCAACAGATGGGTTCTCTTCTTCAGCGGGTTCCCAAGTAAACGCATTTACATTTAGTTCTGGTTCTCAACCTATGGCTAATGGTGCTTTAGCTGCTTCAATGGGTTCCACCTCTCTCTCTAAACAAATGGGAGCTGGGTTTGGCGCAAAAGACTCATCATTAGTAATGGCTGGAGCTTTAAATTATCACACAGGTCAAGACACTCCTATGCCAACTGGTACGCCTGTCTATGCTCGTTTTGCTGGAAAAGTAGTATCTAGAAACTTAAGTAGAGATTTAGGTATTGCAGTAGAAATAGACCATGGTGATGGATACTCATCTATTTACGGTCACTTAAACATAAAGTTAGTTCGTTCTGGTCAAGAGGTTAAAGTTGGAGATCAAATTGGTAAGTCTGGTTCCACGGGCACCGTTCGCGGCCCTCACTTGCACTTTGAATTACGTAAAGGAAAAGTACCTACTGACCCTAACGCCTACTACCCAGGCGGCGATGGACAGAAAAACACCTCTTCTAGTGCAGCTGGTGCGTCTCCTACTGCGTCTGGAGACCCTACGGGTGCTGCTGTTGGAGAAGGTGTTAGAGCAAATGCTAAAGAGATACACGCTTGGCTTCTGACCCAAGGACTAAGCCAAAATGGAGCCACTGGAGTGGTCGGTAACTTAATCCAAGAGTCTGGTCTGCGTACTGGAGCGGTTGGAGATGGTGGAACTTCCTTTGGAATTGCTCAATGGCACAAGGGCCGTGGAGATGCGCTAAAGAAGTTTGCTGCCTCTAAAGGCATGAATTATCTAGATATTGAACTTCAAAAAATGTTTTTGTTAAAAGAAATGAAAACATATGGGTCAATGATGAAAAAGTTAAAAGACCCTAACGTTACAATTATGGATGCTGCAAGAGTATTTATGACAGATTTTGAGCGACCAAAAGACCAAAGTGATAAAGCTGCTGCTACACGAGCAAGTCTTGGAATTGGCGCAATTCAAGGTGGTCCTAAAGATGGATTTAACACAAACGTTATTAATGCAAAGCCGTATGAGATGTCCCTTCACACCGCTAGAGGTAAAGAGCTTTCACAGGGTGACACAAATAACATCTACGTTACTCTCCAAATACAGCAAGCTACTCAGCACGAAGCAGAAGCTTTTGCAAAGACTTTGAAGAAATATCTTGAAAAAGATAATAAACTTGAGAAGATAGGAAGCAACTAATGGGAACTCCAACACCTACTGATGCTCAACGAGATAAAGATGCTACAAAAGCCGCTAAAGATGCCATAAAAAAAGCAGAAGAGGCTGCTAAAGAGAAAAAAAGACAGGCAGCAATTACACAGCAAATTAAAGATTTACAAAGAAAACGAGACTATTCGCCAAACGGTGGGCTGAAAAAGATGCTAGCAGATTGGATAAGAAGTAAAGCCACAGCTAATGAGCAATTGTTAATTGAGATTGCAAAACCGAAGCCTTACAGCGTGCAAACAGCTAAAAATATACTTGCACTTCAAAAAACCGTAAAAACATACGAGGATCTTGCTACGAAAGTAAAAAAAGAAATAGATGACATTAATGCTAGAATTAAAGAACTTACCGCTTCTAGAAAAAAAGGTTATGTCTTTAAACCTAAGTACATCTTTCCGCCAAAACCAAAAGATGAAACACCTGCCCCACCGGCAAATTATGACGGAATAAAGTATAAGTACAATATACCTATGATGAAAAGCGCTATGCATCATCCTTTTGGTGTGCAATCAAGGTCGGTTTTAGACCCTAGCGCACTTGGCGGCCCAACTTACACAAATGGAAGACAGGCTTTTAAAGGCTTAAAAACTAACGACTACATTGGTGGAGAACAGCAATGGCAAGGAGTTGTTCCTTCTAGAGGCACCATTCAAATGAGTAAAATGTTTGCAGAAAACGCAATCACTACTAAAGCTGAAAGAGATGCTGCTATAAAATCGGGCGTGAAGTTTAACGACACTCCGTATGGCTTTAGGTTCTTGTACAACCCAACCGACGTGTCAATGGCTTGGGGTATTGTGGACGCATTTTCTCCTCAATATGCAGCAAGTGGGGCTAATGGTATGACTGGAGTTGCAGCAGGCCTTATGAAAGGAACAATTGCTTTTACCCTAATACTAAACCGAATTGAAGATATGGGAATAATTTACCCAGACGGCTCTTACGCACAGCTATTGGATGGTGGATGGCCTACAGACCCACCATTAACTGAAACTAAAATGATTTACCAAAAAGGCACAATGTATGACATAGAGTATTTGTTTAGAGCAATGAATGGCTTTTATGCGGACTATGAATCTGGATTAAACGGCCTTACTGCTGATAAAGGTTGGTTACAACCAATTCCTATGGAACTGCACTTAGGTGCTGGATTAAGATACTTAGTACGTGTAAGTAGCTTAGACTTAAAGCACATGATGTTTAATGAAAGAATGGTTCCTATACTTACAACAGTAAACCTTGTATGTACAAGATACTACGACACAGCAACTGGGAAGAACCAAGACGGTGAGTTTGACAGGTCAGTTTATAACCCAGAGAGTCCAGGGAGTACTGCAACCTCATGATATACCTAGATAGCAGATACGCTGACTCAACTGTATTTAAAGCTTGGGACTCTAGAAAGTCTCAATACAACTTAACTTGCTTTAGAAATTTCCCAAGTTACAGACAAACTTTTTTTATGTACGAGTATGTAGAAAAAGACCGTCTAGACGTACTAGCTCACAAGTTTTTAAATAATCCTGGGTTGTGGCATGAAATTTTAGATATAAATCCTGAGATTATTAACCCAAATGAAATTGCTCCTGGAACTTTATTACGGATACCTAATGCGTGACCCACAACGTCAAAATAGATATGGCAGCTCATTTACTGTCTCATTTCCAGATTTTCCTGGGTTTACTCAGCTTCCCTACTCACTTACCTTAACTCAAAAAATGGGTAGTCACGATGTGTTAGAGATGCATTACACCTCTCTCAATGTTAACTACGTAAAAGCTTTATCCACAGGTGTAGCTGTAACTGTTACTTGGTCTAATGACATGACTTCAGGTACCTTTATTGGGTACGTATCAGATTTAGAGTACCCAACTTCTTCTAGCATTGAGAAACCATTAAAGATAACTTGTTTAGCAGCTTCTTACCCCTTAAAAGAAAACCGTCAAAAAATTTGGAAAAACGCAACTGCAAGCGAAGTAGTAACAGACATCGCTAAGTTCAACAAATTAAAACCAGTAGTTACAAAATCAGATATTCGGTTTCCTCAAATATCATTTTCTGGACAGTCTCAATGGCAAAAAGTGCAAGAATTAGCTCGCTCAATTGGGTACGCATGTCAAGTTGTAGGAGTAGAGCTTCATTTTCATCCTGTAGATGTAATGCTACAAAAGTCGTTAACTACAATACCTGTAATGGCATTTTTAGAACGAGACATACCCTCTACAGCTCAACCAATGTCACAGACACTAGACCATTTTGAAAGTACACAAGGTGATTTTGGAAACTTTCGTGGTAATTCAAAATCTACAAAAATTGTAGGAGGGGTTGACCCATTAACAGGAAAGGTGTACAGAGCTACCTCTTCGCCAGCCTCTGTTGGAAAAAACATGAGAGCAAAGAATAGAGCTCCTTTATTTAGTGACGTTGATACAACCATTGTCGTAATAGACAAACTAAGTGCACAAAGTTTATCTGACGCAAAAGCAAAGCTTGCTAAGTTGTCTATACCTGGGTATGGATTTGGTCAAGGAGACCCCAGAATTGCTCCTTGGAGAACTATTCAAATAGAGGGTAGTGCAGCGGGAAGTAATGGTTTTTGGGTAACATCAAAAGCGGTACACACTATAGTTACAGATGGTAAATACACTATAGAATTTGAGTGTGTAACTGACGGTACTGGAGATAACACTAATTCTATTATCCCAGGTGCTCCTACGGTAGACCTAAACGAAGCCCTTACAACAGGTGCAAATAGACCTACCAGGTATAAACTAAGTAATTCAGAACCTATGACTAATGAATCTGTGACTGGGTATAACGTTGTTCCGAGAAGGTGGGTAGCAGTATAATGGCTGATGAAAAGACAATATCCCTTCCTTTTTCTATTGACACATTCGGGATGGTAGGAACTACAACTCAGCAATCTAAAATTTGGGCTGATAAAGTTCGTTCCGTAATAGGCACTTCAGTTCGTGAAAGAGTTATGAGACCTACATTTGGTACTTTAATTCCTTATGCACTGTTTGATGATGAAGAAACCGCTGTAATGGAAGTACAAAACGAAGTTACCAGTGCGTTTGCAAAACGATTAAACTTGCTAACATTAATAGAAGTAGAGTCTGAACCAGGAACTACTGCAGGTGCTTTAAATGTAACTATTACATACAGCTTACCTAACGAGGAAGTTCAAAAGACTTCAATAGGATTTATTGACATTAAAGGAATCTTTCCAGCGTATGAGGAGAAACTATGAGTACTGCACAAGTATCTAATATACCAATTTCTGTTGACTATACGGGAAGAGATTATTACTCAATTCGTGAGCAACTTATTGCTAGAATTCAAGAACGTATACCAGAGTGGACAGCTTCAGACCCAGCAGACTTTGGCGTAGCTCTTGTAGAAGCGTTTGCATATATGGGAGACTTAATCTCTTACTACATTGATAGAACTGCCAATGAGTTCTCTCTTGCAACAGCTACTCAACGTAACAGCTTGCTAAATATTGCTCAAACTTATGGTTATATTCCAGCTGGTTATCGTAGTTCTACAGTTGAGTTGACTTTTTTTAATAACAACACTCCTGCCGTGTCAGGTAACTTAACAGCAACTGGAAATGGAACTTCCATAACCTATGTAGGAAACAACTCTTTTGTTGTAAACGGAGTTGTTACGGTGACTGGGTTCAGCACGACTTCTTTTAACGTAACAGCAGCATATATTACATCTGCCTCATCAACCCAGTTTACCGTGGCTGTATCAGGAGTTAGTGGAACTGCTTCCGGTACAGGTACTTCAACTATGGCATACCCAGCAGTCACAATCCCTGAAGGAACGGTTGTAAGTGCTGATGTTGTTACAGCAGACGTGGTTACTCCAGTGTATTTTACTACTGTTGGCGACTCTGTAGTAGTTTCTTCTGGTACAGACACCGTGTACGCTGAAGAAGGACGCTACATCAACGTCGTTGATTCAGCTGCAGACTTTGTTTACGGACAGCAAATTGGAGTCTCTGCTCAAACGCCTAACAGTAGTTTTGAGTTACCAAACACACCTGTAGTAGAGGGCTCTATTTCGGTCTACATTCAATACGGAACTGTTTACGCTAAATGGACTCAAGTACAACATTTATTAGACTATGGCCCAAATGATTTGGTTTACACAGTTAAATCAGATGAGAATAACGTTGTTTCCATTTACTTTGGAGATGGAGTTTCTGGAGCAATCCCAATTAACAGCTCTGTAATTCGTGCAATGTATGTTGTTGGTGGAGGAACTATAGGTAACGTTTCCGCTAATACGGTGGATACAATTGTGTATATACCCTCTTTAACTTCGTCTCAAATAAGCGCCTTGACTTCTGCTATAACGGTTATAAACGGAACTGCAGCAACAGGTGGTTCAGACCCAGAAAGCAATGACGAAATTAGATCTTCTGCTCCTCTTGCTTTGCGCTCTTCTAACCGAGCTATTACCCTGCAAGATTATGAAGATTTAACAAACACTGTAACAGGTATTGGAAAAGCAAAAGCTTACGGGTCAACATGGACATCCGTCACTGTGTATATTGCTCCAAGTAGAAATTTAAATGACACTGACATACAACCAGGTCTTACAGAAACTGGATCGGTCTCTCCTGAATACACAGAGTTGGCGACTGCTGCTTCTGAGTATTTGGCAGATAAACTTTTAATTGGAAGCTCAGTAACAATTCAACCACCTACATACTCTGACTTAATTATTACAATTCAATATCTAAAAGTACCTCAGTACACACAAGCAGAGGTAGACATAAATATAAAAAAAGCACTTCTTACTGTCTACGGGTATAACAACATGAACTTTCAAGACACAATTTACCCTCAAGACCTTGAGTACATTTTAAATCAAACAGAAGGAGTTAAAATAGCAAAATTAATTTCTCTTTATAAAAATGGGTCAACTATTACTGGAAATGCAACTAACGTTAAGGTGGGATACAATTTAGACACTGTTGCATCAGGCTATATTACCTACACCGTAAACCAGCGCCACGCAATGAAAGCAGGCGGAGTTGTAAGTATTACAGGGTTATCTGCAGCTGGGTTTAATGTTTCTGGCGCTTCTATCGTAGGTGTAGATGATTACAGGATTGTTGTTGCCAACGCTACTACTGGAACTGCTTCTGGAACAGGCATTGTTACTGGGCTTGCTCCTCTAACTGGCTTTGCAAATGAGATCTTTAGATTTAAGGAAAGTAATATGACCATTGCGACATACAGTGGTTGATGAAAACAGCATTGTTGGGTTTTTTAGGGGAGTTGTACAAAACAATAGAGACCCCTTAAACCAACGACGACTTCAAGTTTTAGTTCCTCAAGCTACTGGAGCTGAAGTTACTGATTGGATTTGGCCTGTTGAGCCACACGGTATACATACTTCTCCCCCCACAATAGGTCAAGGCGTTTGGGTTGCTTACATCTCTGGGGACTCCGAGTATCCTGTTTGGATTGGGTCGTTTGGAAAGCATCAAGAGGCAAGCAAACCATATTTAGTAAAGCCTTTACTCAATACTGTATCACTTGCTGGATTAACACCTTATTTAATAGTGGAGTCTGAGCCAGACGGAACGCAAGTAATAGAGTTAACAAAGACACTTCTAGCAATGGCAAAAACTCTTCTAAACCATGAGCAACGTATTACGTCACTAGAGTCACGGGTTACTTCTTTAGAGTCGCAAATGAGTGGTAAAGCAAGTACTAGCCATAGTCACCCAGGACTTTAGCAAGTAAATAACTAGTAAACCAGAGAAAATACAACATTACAATGGAAAGGTAACAAATGGCAGTCTATTATCCAGGGAATATTAAGAACGACTTTAGCTCTAAAGTTGACTTTACAGACACAGTTATTGCCTCCCATATTAACGACCTACAAGGTGAGGTAACAGCAATTGAAACAACGCTGGGAACTTTTCCTTTAACAAGTTCTGGTTGGGGAACATCTGGCTTTGATACTACGACTACTACGTGGTCGTCTGTTAAAGACCGACTTTACAATATTGAGATTGGTATAGCAAATACCCGTGCTCAAGTAGCAGCTATAACTGCAGAAACTTTAGCGGGAACAACCTTAAAAAGTACTATCACTGGTTCATCACTAGTCTCCTTTGGCGCATCTCCTGTGCTTAATGACCCAAAAATTTACATGAGCATTAACGGTAAAACTGCTTCTTACACCGCTGTACTTGCGGATGCAGAAAAGTTAATTACTATGACTGTTGCTACAGCTAACACCTTTTCAATCCCAACAAATGCAACAGTTGCATTTCCTATTGGAACAAGAATTAACGTTGCACAATTTGGTGCAGGAACAACCACTATTTCTGCTGTAACACCTGGTACTACAACTTTAGTTTCAGCAGGAGCAGCACCTGCTGCGCCATACACTCGTATTCAGTACTCAGCTGCAACTTGCATCAAGACGGGAACCGATAGCTGGTTTATTCTTGGCGACATCCGATAGGATTTTAAATGGCTAATTATGGTAATGCAATATATGGACTATCTAAGTACGGCAGTAGCCCTCTACTTGCGTACTCTGTTGAGCCGATGGCTTTACTTGTCACTGACTTTCACGAGGCATACGTGTACTGGAAAATTCCAACAGGAGCATACTCTGCAGTAAGACTGGTACGTAATCAAAGCAGTTATCCAGAAACAGCAGAAGATGGAATCATTGTTTACCAGGCTAGTACAGCAGCGCTTACTAAGTATGTGTTTAACGATGGAGGTGGAGTAGAAGACTTAGCGTCAACTCCAGCACTTGTTCCTGGAAAACCTCTTTACTATAGAATGTTTTTGTTTACAGACCCTGGGAAAACTTGGGTGGACGCTGGCTCTATTGAAGGTATAGTTCCTACAGACCATAAAACAGCAGAAAAACTTTTAGAACTTTTGCCTAGAGTTTTTACTAGTAACGAGCAGAGCCCTCTATCTCCTATTGATTACAACTCAGCTTTAGCCACATTTATTGACGCCTACGGTTTTGATTTAGATGAGGCAATAACTTACTTAGACCTACTACTTCCTGACCACACACGTGTAGCAACAGCTGCTTCAATGCTCCCATTAGAAGTAGCTAACTTTGGGCTTTTAAAAGAACCTGGTTTACCAGTAAAAAATCAAAAGCAGTTAATTCGTGAGTCTGTATTTATGTATAACAATAAGGGAACTCTAAATGGGTTAGGAACTTATGTTGAGTCCCTAACAAGTTACGCACCAACTTTAACTGTGTCTAACAACTTACTGCTAACTCCGCAAGACTCAACTTTTTACAAATCAACAGGTGATTGGGTTGCTACAGGTGCCGCTATATCCTCAAGCACAGAACAAACCCCACCAACTAATTCAAATAACATTGATTTAACATACTCTTGCAAAATTATTGCTACAGATGCTGGGTCAATGAAGTTAGGTAATTTAGATGCTGTACGTAAAGGCATACCTGTATCTGCTGGAAATTATTACGTTTTATCTGCGCAAGTAAAATCGCCTGCAAGTGCTGGAACTATAACCCCAAAGATTACATACTATGATGGTAACGGCGTTCAAATAGGAAGCACTATCTCTGGCTCAGCAACTAGTGCAACAAACACTTACGCGCAAGCATCTGTAAGCGCTAGAGCCACTAAGAACGTGTCTGTGCCCATTGACTCTGCTACAGGAGCTTCTGGAACAATAACTTACACAACAGACGAAGTGCACAATCTGATTGCTGGAGAAGTAGTTACAATCTCTGGATTTGCTTCTCCAGATACCGCGTTTAACTTAACTGGAGCTACAATAGCAACAGTACCTACAACTACTACCTTTACAGTAACGGCTGCTGTTACAGGTACAACTACTACACCAGGTTTAGTTAGTAATTCTGGAACAGACGCTGTATATGCAGGTATAGAACTAGCTTGGTCTGCTGCTGGAACTTATTTTGTAGATATGGTCTGTTTTCAAAATGGGCAAACTGTTGCATATGATGAAGCTCGTTCACTTGACATCTTTTTAGCTCCAAACAAAACAAACTTTATTAAAAACCCAACCTTTGAAACAAACGTAACAACCGGTTGGACAAAAGTTGGAACTAACTTAACTGTAACCCAAGACACCGACGAACCAACAGGTACTTACTCTGGCGAACACAGCGCTAAGTTAGTAAACACAAGTGGTGCATGGTCCTTTACTTCTAGCTCTTTTCCTGTTGAGGAAGGTCAGTTTTACACATTCTCATTTTACAAAAAAGCAACAGCTAATTTAACTCTCACCATTGTCGGTAGAGATATTGCGGGAGCAATAGTCTCAATAGATGCTCCAGCTCCTTACGCGGTTGGTTTATCTTCGGGTTGGGTGCGTGATTACTACACAGTACTCGTAGGAAGCAACACAGACATCGTTACTTTAGAGATGGTTTTTTCTGGAACAGGTGCAAACACTATTTTCTTAGACTCAATACAAGCAGAAAAGTCACCTAAAGCAACTGATTACTTTGACGGTAGTCTTTCAGCAATCAGTGGAAACCCCTTTGGTGCCGTATGGCAGGGTGCTGTTGGTAACTCCTACTCTTCAGTATACAATAGCAAGCCACTTAAGTTGCCTCGCCTTGGTTACACCCTTAAGGATTGGACTCCTCAAAACCTCTTTTGGAGAATTAGAACCTACGAAGGCTTGGAGTACACAAACCTAACAGCGGTGTAGTATGCGCCTATGGTCAACCTACTTATAGCAGTACTCCTATCGGGGTTAGCAGTAACTTTTACAATTGAACTTATATCTCTTGGCTTAGGTCTTCTAATAAGCAAAGAAAAACTATACGCGTTTCTTTCATTACCACTAAGCTTTGGTGCGCTACTTTGCTTCTACAGTGTCAACTTAAAGTTTGTTGTTTCTGTGCCAGCAATATCATTTATTGCTCTACTGATAAATAAATACATAAATAAACCGATAACAATTGCGGCACCAAGACGATAGGAACACAATGAAAATAGCTGTTTTTTCAGAAGATGACTTAGATGTATCCCTTGGTATTGACCAACTTCTCACAAAGTATTCTGAACAATCGCCCGAAGTACTTTTTCCAGTAAAGACAGATTACGAGTACTTCTCTCAAAGCATTATACGAAAGTGCTTAGAGAACCAAGTAAAAGTAACTGCTTTTTTAAGTGATGCTACAGATGTAGGTCACATAATCAAACAGGTAGATTCATTTGTGCTCTGCGAAGACCCAGTGAACGATTTGTTACGACAGCTATCTACTGGAGATGCAATAGGCATTGTTTGGACAGATAGCCTCACTGACCACCTAATCATTCACACCGTTGAAGACCTTGCGTTAGATACGTGGGATATAACTGACGGAATGGACCCGCTTGAAATGGACGAGAACCCATTCTTGGGTATGGACCCAGATGAACTACACGACGGCATGCACAAGGCTTTAGGAGTCTTTGTGGATATGATGAGCGCCTTCATAGCCACCACGGTTATGGAGTCGTTAGGTCAAGCCGTTGTCCAGCACCTGAACGAACAAGTAGACAAAAAAGACATTTCACCCTTTGATGATGAGGAGTAGGCTAAGCCTGTGTACATCCCGTCAGAAGCCTACTCAGCCAAGATAACGGATTTCCAGTTCCGTCTCTTTGCCATATTGTGCCGTTCTGCAGCCCCTGGCGGGCTCGTAGAGACCACAGTAGCCCAGCTTTGTATAGAGACTGGCAAAACAAGCGACAAGACCATCCGCAGCGCCTTGCAAGGCCTTGAAGCATCAGGGTTAATTGAGACCTCCCAGACCAAGCGTGCTAACGGATACCTGGGACGGAAGAAAATTACGGTAAAAAATTACCAACAGGAAAAGCAGGAGTTGGTAGAAAATTACCGCACCTCACATGACTATAAGTCACATAGCAGTATAGCTAATAAGCTATTAGTACCTAATAGCCAATCTAGTTATAAATTAAAAGAATCTGAAACCGTAGGTTTCACAAAGGAGATAAGGGTTCCTATGAGAAGATGGGAAGATGATGGAGACTCTCTGGCAGGTTTTGGACTCGTTGAGCCGAAAGACGCCCCGCAACCAAAGATACGAAAGAGCGACCCTAAAACTAGAGGCAAGCGACCAGAGCACGAATGGACAGCGATGGATGTTGCTGCAGAGTTTAGTTACCAAGTGGGCCGTAAATACCCGCTACTTCCAGGAACTGTTTCCGTCAAATCGCTATCAGGCGCAATACGAAAGTTCCGATCACAGTACGGAACCACCCCGCTCATAGAGCTTGAACTGCTTCGGTTGTTCATGCAGGATGAGCGTAACTTCAAAGACATTGGGGATGAGGCTCCTCACCTTTACAAAAAGTACCTTGCCTCCTTCGGCACGAAGATGAACCAAGCAAGAGAGAACCTAGGGCTAAACAGAGTTACTGCTAAAGTTGAGACCACCCCAGCATCTGGTACTCTCATCTCCAGTGACGGTCGTGTGTTCCAGAACTCTTTGAGTGGACGTGCACAACTAGAGCGACATGAAAAACGATTGAAAGGCAAGGAGAACTAAACGTGGCAAAAAAGATTACAAAGAAGTTCACAGCAACACTCACACTAAACACCGAACAAGGTGGCGCATGGTTGGCTAATGTCAGCCTTCTTACTCCAATGATTGATGATGAAAATCCCAACTCAATGCAACCAGCAGAGGCTGTAAGTGCAGAAGCAGCTTGGAAAAATGCATCAGCAGGTAAGCGTTGGATTAAATCACAGGTGTTAGCGATGACACCTCGCAAAAGCGTAAAGCTAGAAACAACTAGAGTTGATAAAACAACTGACAAGCCAACGGCTTTCGTTGGAGTACTGGAGTTTAAATCCTAATGAATCCACTAAGTTACACACTAAAAGAAACACCTGATCTAATGAAGGACGAAGACTTCTTGGAATACCTTGAAGAACACTCAGTCCCAGAAGCAGAAACACAGATTGCTTTTGCTGCTTGGCTTAAGGAAAACGAAGACAAGTAATTGGAAGAAGACGAACTAGAGCAAGCCCTAATGAGACTATTTGCGTTAGGGCTTGTTTCAGTTGACTACGATGAAACTTTAAGTCCTCGGTTTGCTATAACGGATGCGGGCCGAATAAAGTTAGAAAAAGAATTGGGGGGTAACACAGATGTATGACATCAACACTTTGTCTCCATTAAAAAAGCACTGGCTACTGCGTACTTCAAACATCCCACGCAGATTTATAGGGCTAGAACCAAGTGACATTACTGAGAAAGTAGGTTCATTCCCAGGAGAGTTATCTTCTTGGGTTGACGATGTAACTTCAGGTCATGTTATTAAAAGTATTGGGAACATCGGCGTAAACGGCGTGGGGCTTGTCTTTGATGGTGGCCCTGGTCTTGGCAAGACAACTCACGCAGTTGTTGCTGCTATGGAGATTGTCCGTAACTTGCCAGATGATGATGCTCTTGCAAGTAAGCTATTGGGATTAAACTCAACTGAGTACGGGTTAAAGTTTCGCCCTGTTTACTACATGACCTATCCAGAGTTTCTATCTCGTAAGAAGTCAACCTTTGATATGGAAGGGGAAGATAAACGTGAGATGAGTTATGAGTTAGATGGGTTTCATGGTCGTTGCCGTTTTGACTGGTTAAACGTCAGGGTATTAATACTTGATGATTTAGGTAAAGAATACGGGTCTAAGTATGACGACACATCATTTGATGAGATTCTAAGACTGCGCTACGACAAGGGATTGCCTACAATTGTTACTACCAATGTTCGTTTAGAAAATTGGGAATCGCAGTACAGCGAAGCAATGGCGAGTTTTGCTAACGAAGCGTTTATAAGAGTGCCTATACTAGGTTCAGACCTAAGAGGTGCCCAATGAAAGGACCAAGCATGAACGCAGAGTGGATGACTGTTCAGCAGTTCATCTCTGCCCAAGGCGTGGGCGTATTTGAGGTTGAGCTAGAAACCAAGTCTAAACAAACTCGTTGCAACTGTCCAGTGTGGAATAAGAAGAGCACTTGCAAACACACCTCCTTTGTAAACAATAAGATTAAAAGCACAGGTCATTACTCAATCAACGTACCCAACTCAGTGCCAGAAGAGTGGGCATACGAGGCTAGCGAAGACCCTCAGAAGTTTCGTGAGTTCGTAGTTAACTACGCAACGATAGAAGTTATATGAAAAACGGAGACATTTCCAACGTCTCCTCTCCGCAGGTAGTCTGTGTAACAGACGTAGCTCTGAAACTAAAAGAAGAAGTGTCTAAACGTCTTTTGGTAAAGAAGACTTCTTTTGTGGTAGGAGAGATTGATTTACTTGCAGCTAACAAGCTGTGGCAACTGTCAAACAACTATGCATTTTCTTTAGAGCTAGCTGGCTTTGAAAGCGAAGGCTGGACAGAAGAGCTCCTTGATAAAGCCTTTGAGAAACTTGAGCGCAGGGTTGTCAACCCATTCAACTACTGGCAGCTCTATGAGGACCCACACGAGCTGATAGGGGCTCTGCCATATCGTGCTAATGTTAAGGCTGTAATAGATGTTCCAGGCCGAGTCGCTATGTATGGTTCGGCAGGGGTACAGTTAGATAATATCTAGTCCTTGAGGGAGGGCGTTATGTTTAGTGTTGCTAATGTTATTTGTCCGATGTGTCATTCAAACAAAGTCTCTAGACTGTATGTAAATAGTAACTCGTATTTGCAGTGTCAAGAGTGCGGGGAGCGGTGGAAGTAATTGGCAGCAGATAACGAACACAGACTCGTTAGCAAGGTAATCAAGGAACGTGAGATTACCCCCGTACTTCAACGCGGAATAACAGATGTCTGGTTCTTAGATGATGACAACAAAAAAGTTTGGGCGTTTGTACGTAAGCACTACAGCGAGTACAGCGAAGTGCCTACGGCAACAACAGTTCTTGACCATTATCCAAACTACAAAGTTCTTAATGTTGAAGACAGCATGGACTATTTGTTGGACACGATGGTGGATTTTCGCCGTCGTATGCTTACACGACAGGGTTTAGAAAGTGCAGTTGAGCAGTTACAAGACAACAACCATGACGGCGCAATACTTGCTATGGAAAAAACTGTTTCCAAAGTTAACGAGCAAGGAGTACTTGGTACTCACGAAGTTGATCTAACTAAGAACACAGAAGAGCGTTACAAGGAATATCAATCAATCCAAAATCAAGAGTTCTTAGGTATACCTACAGGGTTCAAAGACATTGACGAAGCAACCGCAGGTTTACAGGGCGGTCAGTTAGTGACAATTATTGCTCCACCTAAAACAGGTAAATCTCAGGTTGCATTACAGGTTGCTATTAATGTCCATAAGCTAGGTAAAGTACCTATGTTTCAGTCTTTTGAGATGAACAATCACGAACAACAGCAGCGTCATGACGCAATGCGTTCACACATTGACCATGGACGACTACGACGTGGAAAGCTTTTACCGAAAGAAGAAACCCGTTACATTGACATGCTTAATGCTATGGAGACAGAGCACCCATTTCATCTAGTGGATGCAGTAAACGGTATTACGGTGTCTGCTTTGTCAGCAAAGATTGAGCAGTTAAAACCAGACATTGTTTTTGTAGACGGCGTGTATTTGATGCTTGATGATTTAACTGGTGAGATGAATACCCCTCAAGCAATTACTAACATCACCCGTGCCCTAAAGCGTTTAGCGCAGAAGATTGACAAGCCGATTGTTATTACCACTCAGACTTTGCTATGGAAGATGCGTGCTGGAAAAGTTACCGCAGACTCTATTGGTTACTCATCTTCTTTCTTCCAAGACTCAGATGTCATTTTAGGTTTAGAGCCCGTAGAAGAAGACGACTCTATTCGTTTGTTAAAGGTTGTTGCTTCTCGTAACTGCCCACCTAAAGAAACTTCATTAACCTGGAAGTGGGAGACGGGATGTTTCCACGATGAGTCAGCAATGATGAGTTGTGAGTTCTGCTCTAATTGGGATAATAATGGTTGACGTAGAAAAAGTTTTACTTTCATTAGATATACCCCTTGTCTCTCAGAGAGGTGAAGAGGTACAAGGGTTATGTCCAATGCACAAAGCTCGCACTGGAAAAGAAGACCACAATCCGTCGTGGTGGATTAACTCCGTAACTGGAGCACATATCTGCTTCTCGTGTGGTTACAAGGGCAACGTGTATACGTTGGTTGCAGATATCAAAGGCATTGATTATTTTGATGCAAAAGATTATGTGACTTCTAGTGCAGAGCTTGATGTGGATGTACTGTTAAAGCGTATCCGTGAATTGCCACAGTATGTCACCATTGAAGAACCAATAGCTATGTCAGAGGCTCGTCTTGCTGTGTACACAGAGCCGCCAGAGAAAGAACTACGGAAGAGGTACATCAGTGCAGAAGCAGCAAGACATCACGGCGTCCTATGGGATGTTGCTAACGAAGCCTGGATTGTTCCAATCCGTGAACCTAACGATTACTCTTTATGGGGATGGCAAGAAAAAGGTGCACGTGGTCGTTTCTTCCGTAACCAGCCGCAAGGTGTTAAGAAATCAAGAACCGTCTTTGGCGTAGAGGTTATGTCTACAGAAACACTGGTCGTTGTGGAGTCCCCACTAGACGTAGCAAGACTTGCTTCCGCAGGTGTTGAGGGAGCAATCTCTACCTACGGAGCAATCATCAGTGAAGAGCAAGCAAAGATTATGCGTAGAGCAACCAGGGTAATTGCAGCCTTTGATAAAGATGATGCTGGAATACACGCCAATGAACTTATGCGTGGATTTGCTCGCAAGTATGGTATTGAATTGTCCTACTTCAATTACACAGGTATTGATGTAAAGGACCCAGGCGATATGACTGAAGCAGAGATAAGGCAAGGGCTTGATACAGCTCGTGACATGATTTATGGCAAAGCAGCCTACGTATGGCATTAGATGCACGGGGGATACCGACGCACGCTTGTCCTTCTTGTGGGCATTTAGTATTTAAAGTTAAAGCAATGTTTGAGGATTACGATATCGCTATGTGGTTTGTTGACGGAGAGTGCGATGATTGTGGAACTTTATTAACTGTTCCCTGCCCAGTGGATGACCCAGATGTTCAAAGGTGAGTTAAAGCCGTATCAAGTAGAAGACGTTAACAAAATGGCTTCTCGTCAAAAGATGCTTGTTGCTTATGAGATGGGTTTAGGAAAAACCTGTATGACTATTGCTGCGTTAGAAAAACTAAAAGAAGAGGGAAAGTTAACAAAGCCAACTCTTGTAATTGCTTTATCTAGTTTGAAGTACCAATGGCAAAAAGAGATTAACAAGTTCTCAGACGATTACTCCTCAGTAATTGATGGCTCTAAAGGTACTCGTTACATTCGTTGGGAAAGGGATATGACGTGGGAAGACCACACTGGCTACATTATTGCTAACTATGAAACTATCGTTGCTGATTGGGACATCATCAAAGACTACGAGTGGGGAGCAGTAGTCTGCGATGAAGCTACTGCTATTAAAGGGTTCCGTTCTCAACGGTCAAAAAGAGTAAAAGAACTTGCACGTAAAGTCCCAATTCGTTTTGCCTTAACAGGTACTCCAATTGAGAACGGACGCCCAGAAGAACTCTATAGCATTATGCAGTTTGTTGACCCAACAGTTTTAGGGCGCTTTGATTTATTTGACCAGACTTTCATAGTTCGCAATCATTTTGGTGGGGTACAGCGCTACCGAAACCTACCTATCTTCCACGAGAAAATGAAGCAGGTTGCTGTACGCAAGACTCAGAAAGACCCAGACGTATCTCCATACCTTCCTGAGACCATCCATCTAGAGCCGTACTTAATCTCCTTAGACAAAGCTGGCGCAGAACTTTATACCAAGATTTCTTCAGACTTGATACAAGAACTTATGGATGCACAAGAACTACTGGGTGGGTCGTTTTCGCTAGACTCACATTACGGACAAGGCCACAAAGCAGGAGGACCAGCTGATAAGCTACGTGGTTCCATAATGTCTAAGATAACTTCTTTAAGGATGTTATGCGATTCCCCACAGCTTTTAGTTGAAAGTTCAACTAAGTTTCATAATGGATGGCAGGAGATTGACGGTGAGAAAGTTAACCTTGAAGGGTCTAAAGGCGGCAGTGTTTACGTGGCTGGTCTTGAAGCTTCTGGAGCTCTTACAAAGGCGACGAAATCTCCGAAGTTAGATGCTGTAATTAAATATGTGGAAGAACACATAGAGGCTAACGAAGATCACAAGGTTGTTATCTTTACTTGCTACCTGGGTATGCTTCCCCTTATCCAAGAGGCACTTGCTGCAAAAAAGATAGTTAGCACTCTCTACTCGGGACTGCTAAACGCAAAGGAAAAAGAAGAATCTAAAACTTCTTTTCAAACCTCTAAAGAAGTTAGGGTACTCATTTCTTCTGACGCAGGAGGCTACGGTGTAGACCTACCTCAAGCAAACTTGCTGGTTAACCTAGACTTGCCTTGGTCTTCTGGGACAGCAATCCAACGGAACTCTCGCATCCGCCGCGCATCCAGCGCTTGGTCGCATGTTGTCATACAAGACTTCCTCGTGTTAAACTCTATTGAAGAACGACAACATCAAATGTTAATGCAAAAAAACGCTGTAGCAGACGCTGTTATGGATGGAACAGGCATCAACAAAAAAGGTGGGGTAGACTTAACGGTAGGAAGTCTTTTGGCTTTCTTAAAGGGGGAATAATGGCAAGAGTAAAGAATGATGAACCGCGTTTCTCAGATGAGAATAACTTAATTTCTCGTACTAAGAAGTATGCTTTTTTAAAGTCGCAACTAGACTATTTTGAGAAAGAACAGAAAGCACTTCGTGCACTGTTATTTGAGGACCTGGATGAAATTGGTGAAGAAGATGACAAAGGCAATGTCATTATTGAGCTTCCAGAAGAAGTAGAAGGTTACTCCTCAGTAGTTAAACAACGCCGTGTATCTCGCAAAATTGATGAGGCACTAGCAGAAGAAATTATCACTAAACATGGACTTGAAGATGTCCTGTATAAAACAGTCCGTGTCGTAGATGAAGACGCTCTTATGGCTGCTCTTTACGAGGATGTCCTTACTGAAGAAGAAATAGATGAAATGTATCCACAGTCAATTACTTGGGCATTGGTGTTAAAGAAGTAAGATGGCTGGACTAAGAGGGCAGGACGAAATTGAAAAGGCATTTGCCGATTTAGAGTACATCCCCGGCTCCAAAAAGAAACGCCGTGAGGCGGACCCAAAGGTTTCTCGTCGTAAGGCGGGAGAAACAAATGGTTGGGATGCAAATCCAATCATTAAACGATTAGGCGGGGAAGACACAGAGGTCTTTACAATCAGTGCCTTAGCACTAGCATTGGAAAAACAAATTGTGACTATCCGTTTATGGGAGCGCAAAGGGTACATACCAAGAGCGCCATACAGACTTCGTTCCAAGACACTTGGTGGTAAGAAAACTGGTGGCAATCGGGTATACACTAGAGCGCTGATTGAAGCTACTGTTGACGAGTTCGTCAAGAGAGGCTTGATAGGAACTGCTCGTGTAGAGTGGGGCCAGCACGAAGACCTTACAGAGGCACTAATTAGCCGATGGAAGGACATCACATCCACCGAGAGCCGTTAGGCCTCATTACCTTAAGGAACCAAATGCCGATTGCAAAACCGTCAGTTGATGCTGACACATACCTCGCTGAAGACAGCGAAAAAATCCAACCAAAGGTTGGAACAACCGTACAAGAAGGTTGGGACGCAGTAGATGCTCTGTTAAAGACAGACAACTCAGAGTTCCCAACTGATTTCCGTTTCTCAGATGAGCCACAGCTCATCAAGTTCCTCCAAGACCGTCCATTTGCTACTTACGAGCAGCACTGGATTGAACGTCCAAAGGGCAAGAAGTCCTTTGTATGTATTGGAGACACATGCCCACTTTGCGACATCCTTGGGGATAAGCCTCGTGGCAAATTTGCTTTTAACAT